>Ga0160474_100031_pt1 | contig 202008 bp, 143 predicted proteins | sample HID1975K_E11MG_FD_108240 | JGI IMG/M metagenome (GOLD analysis project Ga0160474, IMG submission 108240) | Enriched soil microbial communities from UW Madison campus, WI, USA - HID1975K_E11 MG | ecosystem: Environmental > Terrestrial > Soil > Unclassified | place: USA: Madison, Wisconsin...
ACACAAAACTCACAACTAGAAGAATATGATAAAGAACTATTTCATAGCAACGTTACGCAACCTATGGCGATATAAGTTTTTCTCGTTCGTTAACGTTAGTGGATTAGCTGTAGGTATCAGCGCCTCATTGGTGCTACTTATGATTGTGTTTTATGAATTCAGTTATGACCAATTTGAGCCCGACAAAAACCAAACCTACCGCATTGTGATGAAAACAAAAAGCACAGGTGGATTTGAAGGTTATAGTGGTGCTGTCCCCTCCCCCTTGGGTAAGGCTATTCGTGAGGAAGTAAGCGGAATTGAGCGAGCTGTTCCTATTTTCAGCTTTCCAGGAGATTCCAAGGTGGATGTATCGGTGATCCATCCAAAAGGAGAGAAAGATATCCAATTCAAAAAGCAAGAGAACATTTATTTTGCGAATCGGTACTACACTGATTTACTGAACTATCAGTGGTTGGCAGGCAATCCTTCATATGCGTTAGAGCAACCTTTTCAGGTGGTGCTTAGCCAAAGTAGGGCTTCCTTATATTTTCCAGGCAAAAAACCTACGGAGATTCTTGGCAATAAGCTAACCTATCATGACATCGATGTAACCGTGACAGGTATTATTCGTGACCTAAACCAAGCTACTGATTTTCACGGCAAGGAATTTATTTCACTTAAAACGGCAGAAACAGGCTGGCTAAAAGAGGAATTAATGATGGATAATTGGAATGACTGGATGGATTATGCTAAATTATTCATTACGCTAACGGCTAACGCCAATCCGGACCAAGTTGCAAAAGAACTCAACCAGCTTTACAGCAAGCACCAGAAACTAGGAAACTATTTTTCCGAGATTGACTTCTTCTTAGTGCCATTAACCGATATGCATTTTGACTTTCGCAGCCAGAGCCACGATTCGCGGACTGTTCATAAACCCACTTTATATGGCCTAATCGCTATCGCCGCATTTCTTTTATTATTAGGCTGTATCAACTATATCAATCTCACTACTGCTCAGGCTACCAAGCGGGCAAAAGAAGTGGGTATCCGAAAAACCGTTGGTTGCTCACAAAAACAGCTTATCATGCAGTTTTTAGGTGAAACGTTTATAGTCACTACAGCAGCCATGATTTTTTCTCTTTTGCTCGTTCCTGTTCTTTTACAATTATTTTCATCTTTCATCCCCGAGGGCTTGAATCTGTCCTTTCTTGGACAGCCTAAGATGGTTTTATTTCTGCTTGTCTTAAATGTGTTATTAACGATGTCTGCCGGACTCTATCCTGCATTTATTTTATCCGCCTATAAACCATCACAAATAATAAAAAATGAAACGCTGGCTACCTTTGGCCAATCTCGACAAGGAATGATTCGAAAAACGCTTACGGTATTTCAATTCATCATTGCCCAATTCTTTATTATTTCGACACTAATGATCAGTAAGCAAATCTATTTTGTACTTCATGCAGATATGGGTTTCCAAAAAGAAGCAATTCTCACCTTTAATATTCCGCGAGACTCTGCTCAAACAACAAGGAACCATCTGTTGCAAGATCTGCAAAATATACCAGGTGTTAGCATGGCGAGCAGTGGCTTTACAGCACCCGCCATGATGGGAGGTGCTTTTGCCAATCTTTCTTTTTATAATGGCAAAGATGAGATTAAACCCCATGCGCAAATCAGGTGGGGAGACGAAAACTACTTTCAGCTCTATAATATTCAGTTAATTGCCGGTCGCACACTTGTCCCCAGCGATTCGATCACCGAACTGATCGTAAATAAAAGTTTCACCAAAGAACTGGGGTTCCATCAGGCGCAGGAAGCTTTAGGAAAATTTATTAACTACGCAGGAAGGCCGGTACCTATTGTAGGAATTATGAACGACTTCCATACGCAAACATTCCGTGCAGAAATCAGTCCGGTAGTATTTGGCAATCAGCCGGGCAATACTTTCCACGTAAAATTACAGACGCAGTCACCCAAAAGCCATATATGGCCGAAAGCCATTGCTGAAATAGGAAAGGTCTTCAAAGAAAATTTCCCGGAAGAAGATTTTAAGTATGACTTTGTAGATGAAAGCATTGCTCAATTTTATACGGAAGAACAGCGCATCGCAACACTTCTACGATGGGCTACCGGTCTAACGATTTTCATTAGTAGCTTGGGTTTGTTGGGATTGGTGCTCTATACCACCAATAGTCGTATCAAAGAGGTGGGTATCCGCAAAGTGCTGGGGGCTTCCGTATCTCAGCTCATTGCCCTTCTCTCGAAGGACTTTGTGCGACTGATCATCATTGCCTTTGTGATAGCTTCGCCAATAGCCTGGTGGGCTGCGCATGAATGGTTAAATAATTTTGCTTACAAGACGGTCATCAGCTGGTGGGTTTTCCTAGCTAGCGGATCGGGAATGCTCATCTTAACATTGGCTTTACTGAGTGTGCAAACTTTCAAAGCGGCAACCACCAATCCAGTAGATAGTTTAAGGGATGAGTAGTAAAGAGTATGTTTCTGTCCACAACAAACGACGGAAAAGTAAAGCAACTAGAGCGCGAAACATATGAATTAAATGAAAAATTCAATGGCTTTCAATTAATTAAAAAAATTCTCATTATCTTGAGCTAATAACCAAGATTTGTGCGCATGACCACATTTAAGCATATCCTAAAGCATCGACTCATTGCCATTATCCGCGGAAATTATCCAGAGGATATTATCCTACCTATTGTGGCAGCCCTTTATAAGGGAGGGATCCAAACATTGGAAATTACCTTGAACTCGGAAAATGCACTATCTTTTATAGAAAAACTAAGTGACCTCTATCAAGACAGCTTGTTAATTGGTGCAGGCACAGTGCTTAACAAGGGGAGCGTGAACGACGCCGTGCAGGCGGGCGCCCAGTTTATCCTTTCACCCAATGTAGATAAAGATGTTATTGAAACCACCAAGAAGCTAGACAAGGTGAGCATTCCCGGAGCTTTTACCGCCACTGAAATTCAATTGGCGCATCAATTGGGCGGCGATATTATTAAAATTTTTCCAGCCAGATTGGGGGCAGCATACCTTTCGGATATCCGTGGCCCACTTCCGCATATTCCATTACTGCCCACTGGCGGGGTAACTCTTCAGAACATCCCCGAGTTTCATCGCGCTGGGGCTGTTGGCTTTGGTGTCGGCAGTTCACTCGTTCCACCAGACATACAAACAACGGATAATTCTTTTGCTAAATTAGAGGAAAAAGCAAGAAGTTATGTAAACCTGATCAGCAATTACCGATCTATATAAATCCATATGACAGCTGCTACTCATACCGATATTTTCCTGAGTTGCGACTGGGGAACGTCGAAATTCAGGTTGAGATTAATTTCCGTTAAAAACATGGAAACGCTGGCACAAGAGATTTCTGACTGGGGTATCCAAAAGACAAATTTGCTGTGGAAAGAAAATCATAGGAGCACCGTATCGCGTGAACAATTTTTCGGTGATGTTGTACTAGATCATCTACAACGCTTAGCTCAGAAAACCGAAATAGCATTAACAGCTATTCCTTTGCTCCTTTCAGGTATGGCGTCGGCTGATATCGGGATCAAACCTCTCCCCTATAAAAAACTTCCCCTGTTAACCGATGGAAGCGATTTATTGACGCAGTTTTTTACCTGTGGAGCCACCAAGATCTTTCTTATTTCGGGCGTAAGTAGTCCAGACGATGTTATGCGCGGCGAAGAAACACAACTGATTGGCGCTTTCAGTCAAATAAAAGAAAAAAAACTGCCTCATTGTTTTATTATTCCAGGCACGCACACGAAGCATATCTTCGTGAAACAGGAAAAGGTTATCTCCTTTAAAACGTACCTTACCGGTGAGCTATTTGCTTTATTATCTGAAAAAAGTATTTTACAGAACTCACTTGCAAAACCTACACACACCGAAGCTGAAATAGACATTACGCTCTTTAAAAAAGGCCTGTATGATAGTATGGAAAAAAACCTATTACATTCCCTTTTTGGTGTACGCACACGAGCTTTATTTCATATGCACAGCCCTATAGAAAACTATTATTACCTAAATGGTTTATTAATCGGGGCGGAATTGCAGGATTTATTATTAAATACAAGCGATTGTCACTTTCATCTAATTGCATCTTCTCTACTAGCACGCTATTATACCCTTGCTTTGCAAACGTTCAACATTCCTTTTTCTATGCACGATTCAGAAGCCGCACTCATACACGGACAGCATGAAATATATTGCAAACAACAAGAAATTATTCACTAGCCCCACCTTTACATGCAACATCTGTTATTTAGCAACGTCTCTTAAAACAAAAAGATCAATCATCAAATTTAGGTACACATATAAACAAAATGGTTTGATGATCAAGAATATTATATACTAAAAATTAAAACGATGAAAAGATTTTATCTTCTGGCAGCTATTATTGGCAGCTATTTCATGTCTTGTGCGCAAGACTCCAACACTCCCTATATCAGTAAGACACTTGGCAATGCGAACATCCGTTCAGTAGATTTACAAACCTCCGGTGGAAGCCTAAGCGTTATTGGTGTGAATGGGTCAGAGGCCAAATTGGAGGTATTTGTAACCGGCAATAATGGAAACAAGCGTCTTACGAAAGAAGAAATAGATAGCCGAATAAAAGAATTTTACGACCTGCAGATTACCGCAGACGGCGGTCAGCTTATTGCTTCTGCAAAACCAAAAAAAAGTTCCCATAACTGGAAAAATTCAGTATCCATCTCTTTTAAAGCTTACGTACCCACTTCGTCTTCAGCAAAATTAGCAACCAGTGGCGGAAGTTTATCATTAGAGGGAATCAACGGAACCGTAAATGGCATAACATCAGGAGGGAGTATTAAAATATCACGGGTAAATAATACTGTAAACCTCAAAACAAGTGGCGGGAGCATACAAGCAACGGATGTTTCAGGAAATACCACACTCATTACCTCAGGTGGTTCCATACAACTAACCAACTTAAAAGGTAATATTGACGTTAAAACAAGTGGGGGAAGCATCCGGGCAGAAGAGGTACAGGGTGAGTTGATAGCCAAAACATCCGGAGGAAGCATCCGTGTAGATCGCATGTCGGGCAGTGCCGATTTAGCAACCAGTGCAGGTAGCACCACCGTTCAAATGGCCAGCATTGATAAATATTTAAAAATTGATGTTTCCGCTGGTAGCGCAACCCTACAACTCCCTATGAATAAGGGATTGGATCTGAATTTGAAGGCCGGAAGGGTCAACACTCCCTCCCTGAGCAATTTCTCAGGAACAAAAGAGAAAGACAGAGTTATAGGAAAGCTAAATGGCGGAGGAGCTTCCGTAGACGTAAATGTAAGTGTTGGAAGTCTAAATTTAGAAGCCAATTAATCTTTATTAAAATATGCCACAAAAGGATAATAATTGTGGCATATTTTAGCTCAACAAAAAACCACCTCATTCCAACTTATATTCATTCCAAATAAAAAACTTTCCTCTCAGTAGGTACTACAAATGTATTTATTCATCCGATAAGCCTTATCTTTGAAGAGGTTCTGCCTGTCATGTGCAGCCTTTGTATTCTTAAAGAAGCTATCGTTATGGACGATTTCCTCGCTGCCCGTTCTCAAATGGCCCTTTCATTGGGTTTCCACATCATTTTTGCTTGCATTGGCATGGTAATGCCCTTTTTTATGGCAGTTGCCCATTACAAATGGCTAAAAACAGGTGTGGTTACCTATAAAAACATTACAAAAGCTTGGAGTAAGGGTGTCGCCATCTTTTTTGCTACAGGAGCTGTATCAGGGACTGTCCTGTCCTTTGAATTGGGACTTCTTTGGCCCACTTTTATGGAGCATGCCGGACCTATTTTTGGAATGCCCTTTTCTTTGGAAGGCACCGCTTTCTTTATAGAAGCTATAGCGCTCGGTTTTTTCTTATATGGTTGGGACAAATTCAATCCTTGGTTTCATTGGTTTACAGGCGTAATAGTAGGTATTAGCGGATTAGCTTCAGGCATATTGGTGGTATCAGCAAATGCCTGGATGAACAGCCCTGCCGGCTTTGATTACATAGATGGTCAATATTTAAATATTGATCCAATTGCAGCCATGTTTAATGATGCCTGGTTTTCGCAATCCTTACACATGACATTAGCCGCTTTTACGGCTACCGGCTTTGCGGTAGCGGGTGTTCATGCCTTGATGATGTTAAAGAAGAAAAATGTTTTGTTTCATCAAGGGGCCTTCCGTATCGCAGCTATTTTTGCCTGTATAGCGGCCTTATTGCAACCCTTGAGCGGAGATATCTCGGCAAAAGATGTAGCAAAAAGACAACCTGCTAAATTGGCTGCCATGGAGGCACATTTTAAAACAGAAAAGGAGGCGCCACTCATTGTTGGTGGAATCGTGGACGAAAAAAATGCTTCGGTAAAATACGCATTGAAAATTCCAGGTTTATTAAGCTGGATGGCCCATGGCGATCGCCAAGCAACGGTAAAAGGCCTTGATCAAATACTAGAGGAAAACCGACCCCCTATTGCGATAACGCACTATTCCTTTCAAGTAATGGTGGGCCTGGGCATGTTCATGATGTTATTGGCAGTCCTTTATTTTTTAGCTCTTTGGAAAAAAAGAAAATGGCTAAAAAGTAATTGGCTCTACAAACTTTTTGTCTTAGCTATTCCTTTGGGCTTTATCGCTATTGAAGCAGGGTGGATGGTGACGGAAATAGGCCGCCAACCTTGGATTATCCATCAAGTGATGCGCACGGCAGATGCAGTGACGCCGATGCCTGGCATCGCTTATTCTTTTTATCTGTTCAGTGCTGTCTATCTTTCGTTATCCGTTATTGTTATCTTTTTACTTTACAGACAGATTAAGATGGTTGGAAAACTTTACGATATACCGGAAGATAAAGCGTGAAAAAGATATAGGATATAAATATCAAGACATAAGACCTCAGTATCAAGACATAAGACTTAGTTTTGTTCTCGGGCTTTTAAGAATATCTTGATACTTGATACTTGATACTTGATACTTGATACTTGATACTTGATACTTGAAATAAAAAAATGTTATACGTTGTCATTGCTTTTTTATGGACTTCCATCTGGCTGTACCTATTATTGGGTGGGGCCGATTTTGGGGCTGGCATTATAGAACTACTGAGCTCGAGCGAAAATAAAACAAAGACGCGGCACACAATGTACAGAGCTATCGGCCCCATTTGGGAAGCCAACCACATGTGGTTAATCATTGCCATCGTCATTCTTTTTGTGGGTTTTCCACGGATCTATACCACAATGTCTATTTTTATACATATTCCTTTAACAGCAATGCTCTTGGGAATTATTGCGCGCGGCACTGCGTTTGTTTTCCGTAATTACGATGCTGTGGAAGACGATATGCAGAAAGTGTATAATCGCATATTTGTATACTCAAGTGCTGTTACGCCTTTCTTTTTGGGCATTATAGCTGCGAGCACCGTGAGCAGACAAATTGATTTTACCGCCAGTGACTTCCTTCATGCCTACGTGTACAGTTGGTTAAATGCCTTTGGTATCACTGTAGGTCTCTTCACCGTTTGTATTTGCGGCTTTTTGGCCGCCATTTATATTATTGGAGAGGTAAATAGCGAAGCGGAAAAACAACATTTTATTCATGTTGCCAAAACAATGATCCTATCAGCATTCGTTGCCGGAGGATTGGTTTTTCTCTCCGCTCACTACGAAGGCGTTCCATTGCTTGATTGGATTTTCGGCCATTGGATCGGAAATATAGCCATCGGATCTGCCAGTGTTTCACTGATTGTTCTTTGGTTTGCCCTCAGCAAAAACAAACCAATACTCATCCGCCTATTAGCTGGTTTTCAGATAAGCATGATTCTATTAGCAGCTACTTATATCCATTTTCCCAATATCATTCTACTGAAAGATGGGTCTGCTCTTTCTTTGCTTCATGATGTTGGCAGTGAAAAAACCACATCATCACTGGCCCTTGCCTTATTAATCGGGAGTGTATTCATTCTACCAGCATTATTTTATTTACTGTATAGTTTCGAAAAAAGAAAGAATAGGCCCTCCTAATAACAGCAGCGGCCGCAGCGTATTGCTGCGACCGCCCTAGTCTAGTAATAAGTCATTTAAAGATGATTTCTTCCATTAAAAACTATACGATACACTCAAACGATAATTTCTTGGAGCCTCCGTTTGCCAATAATAAGCCGATAACCAAGTATAGGCTGAACCGCTAAAGAGATACTTGTCAAAAATATTAAAAGCATTCGCTGCAATACGCATTTTTGTACCTTCCCAGAAAATTCCTCCATCAATTTTATGATAATCTGGCAGCCGGAGGTCTGAATCACCCCAGTTGTCCGTTGCTCTATCTAATAAGCTTGTAAATCCTAATGACAGGCCTAATCCATTCAGCGCCTTAACCGGTAGCTTATAATTCATCCAACCATTTATCACATGTTTTGAAAATCCAGGTATTATATCTCCTACAGCAACATTAGGCACCCCAGGATTTACTTTGCTTACCTTTGAATCGGTATAAGCATAGTTAGCAATGATGCTTAAATCGGTCGAAATATTTCCTCTTACATCAAACTCAACACCTTGTGCTTTCTTTTGACCAAGCTCTATACTTATTGGATTACCCGGCGTACTTCTCTCAGACGCGGCTAATTCATTATTCTTTAGAATTCTGTAAACCGAAAGTGTTGTACTAAGATTACCCCCAAACCAATCTCTTTTGATACCCAATTCGGTATTATTCCCCGTAATAGGTTTTAACTCGCTTCCTTCTTCCAAAGTTCCCGACACGCTTTGTGGCACAAATGCTTGGTCGTACAAAGCATATACGGAAGTATTTTTGTCAACAGAAACACTCAGTCCAACCCGCGGAGTAAAATGTTTTGCTTCATCTGCATCCACTCCATAATATTGTCTGGCATAAGTATAGCGCCCAGCTAATGTTAATCTCAATCGATTTTCAAAGAACCCAAGCTCATCCTGAAAGTATAAGCCCGTGTATCTTTGTCCCTGCAAGCCGCCTGCAGCTAATGCCCGTGCATCCAAACTAGTGCTTCGATCAAAATTTGGCAATCCATTCGAAGGTATTCCATAAGAAGGATTCAGAGGATCAAATGCTAAAGTAGCACTATCCCTATCTAAATCATGAGATTGTCCCCAATCGGCAATATAGGTTTTCTTTCCCATGTCCACTCCCGTCAGGATACGATGCTTCACCGCGCCGGTTTTAAAATCTCCATTAATGAATACTTGCCCCAAAGCCATTCTTCCCTGCGAGTCCCAGATTCCCACATTTCTGATAACCGTTCGATCTTCGTTAACTTTAGAAGGCCAGGAGCTATATCCAACCTGATCATAGAAAAAATAGGATCCCTGAGCAGTCAATTTCCAATGGTCATCCAATTTGTGCTCCAACGTTAAGAACATACTATGATCATTGATGTTAGTAGGAGGAATACCAGGATTGGTCATGGTAAAATCAACAGGTAAAGTCGCGTACCCTCCAGACTCCGGACCAAAAACATAGTAAGATCCTACTTCAGACATCCGGACATGTTGCAGCGTATATTCTGCGGTAAGTTTTGTCTTTTCGTCTACTTGATAAGATATTACCGGAGCAATGCTGTACCGATCATTATATTCATAAGGACGATGTGATGCTTTATTCTGTCCCATCACATTGACGCGGTAAAGCAGTTTACCGTCCTTACTCAGCTTACCATCCAAGTCAAGCGTACCTCTGAACAGATCAAAACTTCCCATTGTAAAGGTTGCCTCACCTTTTGTGATTCCGGTAGGTTTTTTAGTGACCACGTTATATAAACCACTAGGATCTCCATTCGCCAACATAAACCCAGCAGGTCCTTTCACAAACTCAATATGATCCACAAAACTCATATCCTCAGTTAATGGCCCCCAGTACGAACCTACCACATTAAACCCATTTCTAAACGCCTGAATTTGAGAACCGCGCATCGTAATATTTGCATAGAGATCTCCCCAATGTTCCAACCGTACAGCGCCGCTCACATTGCGAATTACTCCATCACTCATGCTAACTACCTGCTGATCAGATAATACCTTGTTTGTAACTACTTGAATGTTCTGCGGTACTTCCAGCAAGGGTTCATTTAAGCGCAAGCTTAACGAGGTTGTATCCACTTTGTATTGTTTCTTCATAGAAGAAACGACCACCTCCTGCAATTGTTCATTCGTGGCATCTACCACAAAATCTTCCACGAGTTCCTGTCCATCCAGAACATGAATGTTTCGCTCTTGGCGCTGGACGCCAACAGCAGAAAGAATAAGCGTGTAATCTCCGGGCTTAACTCCTTGGATTTCATACTTCCCGTCGTTATTGGTTTTACCTCCAATACGTGTACCCTTGATCCAGAGCGAAATGCCTGAGATGGATTCATTTGACCGATTTGAAACGGTTCCTTTAATTTGTCCCCATGCTGTCATTGAAATCAATAGCAGAGGAACGAACAGATTGACTGATAATAATCTTTTCACTTTATTTAGAATAAATCTAGTTAAACTATTTTCGCACAAACGTACGACATGTTTTAAAACATATCAATAGTTCTTTAGACTTATTTTAAATAAAGAGGCTACTTTTTAAGAAAAGCAGTCAAATAAAGGTTTTTTATATCCGTATTTGTTTAACTAAAATCATCATCATTGAGCTCATCATCATCATTTCCTCCAAAAGAAGAGTTAAAAAGACTTCCGAACATATCGGAAAACCCGAATCCACCCGTCAAGAGATTTTTGTTTAATTGGGAATATTCAGCGAGGCCATGCAGCACAAACTCCATTAATAATAAAGTCTGTGTTTCCGTAAGTCCTTTATGAAAAGCGCTAACTATATCTTTCAATCCAGGCACATGATTTAACACTTTTTTATATGCTGCCAAGGACAGTACATCTGTTATATCCAGCTTATTACCTGCAGTAAACCAATCAATTACTTCTTGGTATGGGTTAGCTATTTTCGATTTTTTCACTTTCTCTGGATCAGGAAAGTATTGAGCAAATAGAACTTTAATAGCAGCGCTGATCAATTTGTTGGCCACATGGATGGGGCCTTCGAGCTCTCCCTCATATACCAACTCTATCTTACCGGTGATGGCCGGTATAATACCCGTAAGATCCGCTATTCTAGCCTGTGTTTTTTCTTCCTGATTGATCAACATACGCCTCTCAGCCGTACTGACCAAATTTTCATATGCCGCTATGGTCAATCTAGCCGACACTCCCGATTTTTGATCAATAAATTCACTTTTACGTGCTTCAAAAGCTACTTGCTCAATTAAATTCTTTAATAGACCATCTACTTCAATGCTGTTCTTTTGTTCGGCCGATATTTTGGCCTCTTGAAAGGTTATGGCCCTTGAAATGTCAATCGTTTTAGGGTAGTGTGTTAAAATCTGGCTTTCTATCCTATCTTTTAACGGTGTTACGATCGATCCCCGATTGGTATAGTCTTCCGGATTTGCTGTAAATACAAATTGTATATCCAATGGTAAGCGCAACTTAAATCCTCTAATTTGTATATCCTTTTCCTGCAACATATTAAATAGCGCTACTTGTATCCGTGCTTGCAGGTCGGGTAATTCATTGATAACAAAAATGCTACGGTGTGCCCTTGGAATCAATCCAAAATGGATAACTCTCTCGTCATTATAGGTAAGCTTATTGGTTGCTGCTTTAATAGGATCTACATCGCCTACAAGATCAGCAACGGTCACATCCGGTGTGGCTAGCTTTTCCGTATAACGTTCGCTCCGATGCAACCACGCTATAGGCGTATCGTCCCCCTTAACGGCAATTTCATTTTTGGCGAACCAAGAAATCGGATGAAGCGGGTCATCAAAAATTTCACTTCCTTCAATATAAGGAATATATTCATCCAGCAGGTCTACCATCAATCTGGCTATACGTGTTTTTGCCTGTCCACGTAAACCAAGCAGCAGGATATTATGTTTTGATAGGATGGCCGTTTGCAGTTCGGGGATCACCGTTTCATTATATCCCAAGACACCTTCAAATCCCTCTTCTTGATTCTTTAACTGCTTTATTAAATTTTCACGTAATTCTTCTTTTATCGATTTACTTCTATATCCAGATGCTTTTAATGCACCTAATGTCTTTATTTCCATATGAGAGGTATTTGCTATTTATTGTTCGTTTTCAGTCATCTCGACTGTAGCGAGGAGATCTGCTTGGTATGAGATTCCTCCACTTCGGTCGGAATGACGTTCGTTCCATCTTAAGCCTTCATAGCTTTTCGTTTTATCCGACTTAAGTGAACCATTACCTAACTGTTCTCCTTCTATTCCTGATATAATCTTCAAAAATATATTCACCTAAACCGTTTAGTGAACTATAGAAGGCCTTTCCTCCATTTACCTGTGTAAACTGCCTTACGAATTGTTGTAAATAAGGATCCTTTGCAATCATAAAGGTGGTGATGGGTATGTTTAACCGCTTGCATTGTGCAGCCATTGTCAAGGTTTTGTTCACCACTTTTCTATCCAGCCCCATGCTGTTTTTATAATATCGTCCATTCTCTTTCAGACAGGTAGGCTTACCATCCGTTATCATAAAGATCTGCTTATTATGTGTTTTTCTTCTCCTTAATAAATCGGTTGCCAATTCGAGTCCGGCATACGTATTGGTATGATAAGGTCCAACTTGTAGATAAGGTAAATCTTTCAATGTAATGGGCCAGGCGTCATTGCCAAAGACCACGATATCCAAAGTATCTTTGGGATAACGCGTACGTATCAATTCTGCCAGGGCCATTGCTACTTTTTTAGCGGGGGTAATACGGTCTTCGCCGTAAAGTATCATGCTGTGCGAGATATCGATCATCAGCACAGTGGAAGTGAGCGTTTTATAATCCCTTTCTTCCACTTCCAAATCCCTTTCTGTCAATGTAAAATTATGCAAACCGTGGTTAATCTGCGCATTATGGATCGAAGCCGTCATATCTATCTGATCCAAACTATCCCCATACTGATACTCCCTTCTATCGGCATTCTTTTCTTCTCCAAGCCCACTTTTATTACTATTGTGGTTCCCTTTTCCCGACTTCTTGAGCTTACCAAAAATCTCTTCCAATGCCGATTGCCGGATACTTTGCTCGGTTTTCGCGGTAATCTTAAAAGAGCCATCCACAGGGTTTTCGGAGAGATAACCTTTGTTCTTCAGGTCCTCGATAAAATCTCCCATCCCATATTCATCGTTGGTAAGATTATACTGCTTATCCAACTCATTCATCCATGCCAAAGCCTCCTCTGCATCGCCAGCGGTGTAATTGAGCAATTGTCCAAAAAGCTTCAGCAAATTTTCAAAACCTCCTTTGGGCGTTTCTTCAGGATTATACTCTGTAAAACGAAAACCTCTCATACTATTATCTCCTTCATAATGCTTAACGTAGTACCGAAGATAATAGTTTCATCTGTAAATAATTTAATACGTTGGTAAGATGAGGCTTGCCATGTCCAAAATTTACATTTCTCTGTTTGATAAACCTTAAACATGAGCGGCTCACCTCGCTAAAGTTGCACCCGTTGTCCACTCTCCGCACTTCGGATAGCCGCTTCGATGATCTCCATGGTCTGCACCCCGTTGGCTGCTGTAACCGGTTCTGGTTGGTTGTTTACAATAGATTGGTATACCCCCTCGTAGAAATCGAGGTAATTTCCTTTTTCTGAAGGGATTTTTTCTTTAAATACTTCTCCATTTCTTTCAGCATGTAAGGTTCCCCATTCTATCTCGGGCTCGGCGCACCAATCTACACGATTTGGCTTTTCACCCGCTAACAACCGATCTTCCTGTTGATCGGCCCTGCTTTTTAGAAAAGAACCTTTCTTACCATGTACAATATAAGAAGGCGCCATTTCGCGTGCAAGGAACCCTCCTTTTAAGCGTACCCTTTTATCCTGATAGTACAGAATAATTTCAAAATAATCATTTACTCTGGAATTTGTACGCATAATGGCTAAATCCGCAAAAATGCTATCAGGAGCACCAAATGCATCTAGCGCCTGATCAATCATATGCGGTCCACGATCGCGGATGAGCCCAGCAGCCGGAGAAGGCTCCTCCAGATGTGCTTTCGTATTTAATGCAGGTAAATAGGCTTCATAGGAAAAAGTTGCTTCTACTATTTCTCCCAAAACTTCCGACGCTATCACTTTCTTCACCGTTTTAAAATCACTATCCCATCTTCTATTCTGAAAAACGGCCAATTTGAGTCCCTTCTCTATTGATAACGCGGCTAACTCCTCCGCCTCTGCAGCGGTAATCGTGAAGGCCTTTTCTACCACTGCATGTTTTCCAGCTTCCAACACTTTTTTAGTAAAATCATAATGTGTACCGGTAGGTGTATTTACCACCACCAGTTCAATCGAATCATCCTTTAAAATGGTTTCTACCGAATTATAACTATTTACATGAGGATAATCTTTCTGAATGAGCTTTTTGCTCCTTTCCCAAGATCCAGTTAACTCAAATCCTTCGTGTAGATCGATAAAAGGAGCATGGAAGACGCTTCCAGACATACCATACGACAATAAAGCGGTTTTTATAATATGCATTGAATAAATTTTATTGGTTTCCATTCAAACCTAATCTATTTTTTTGAATTTTCTTCATACTAAAAGAAACAAATAGGCTATTAATGGGTTTTAAACTTATATACGACGTTCTTTTATAAAGAATTAAGTCAACCCTTTTTCGATATCAAAACACAAAATATCTGCTTGACTGAAATCAGTAGAAACGAGTATTAAAAAAACCAAAAATGGCCATTACCCCCTTAGATGTAAACGGTAAAAATCACGAAATCGATATTGATCCCGATACACCGCTACTTTATGCACTTCGAAATAATTTAGCATTGAACGGCCCAAAATATGGATGCGGCATAGAACGCTGTGGGTCTTGCATGGTTTTAATGGACGACATTGCCATGCCTTCTTGCATGCGTCCCTGCAGTTCGCTTAGCGATGTAAAGATTACGACTCTTGAAGGTTTAGGAAGCGCCTCCGATTTACACCCCATTCAGGAAGCGTTCATTGAAGAACAGGCGGCCCAGTGCGGTTATTGTTTAAATGGCATGATACTTTCGGCAAGCGCCTTACTCAAGAAAAACCCAGCACCAGATGACCAAGAGATCAAATTAGCTCTGCAAAGAGTATTATGCAGATGTGGCACCCATTCACGTATGATCCGTGCGGTAAAGCGTGCTTCTAAAAAGATGAGACCATGATGGACAGAAGGCTCTTTCTAAAAAGTGCCGGTCATCTAATGATAGGCTTCAGTCTTTTCCCTCTTACCTCCTGTACGAGTGGGGCAAATGAGCAGAGAGTTAGTGATAGCAGTGTGATCGACTCCTGGATCCGATTAGACACAAAGGGACTAGTCACACTCTTCACTGGAAAAATGGAGCTCGGACAAGGAATTAAAACCGCTCTTAAACAGATAGCCGCCGAGGAGTTGGATGTATCCATCCAACGGATCCATATCGTGATTGCCGATACCGGACAAACTCCCGATGAGCGTTATACTGCAGGAAGCGCCTCCATTGAAGGGAGCGGTATGGCAATCAGAAAAGCTGCCGCAGCAGCTCGGCATCAGCTGCTTGGCCTGGCGGCCAAAAAACTTCAAACAGGTGTAGAAAAATTAACCGTTCGAGATGGACTTATCAAAGAAAGCCACGGCGCCGCCATTAGTTACTGGGATCTTTTACGTGGCCAAAGGTTAATAGGCCAAATAACTGATGAAGCTCCTCTTAAAGATCCGCGGGAGTATCAAATTGTGGGTAAGGCCGAACCGCGTGATGATCTATTGGCAATGGTTACTGGTGCGTCCTTTTATGTACAGGATATCAGATTGCCGGATATGTTACATGCGCGCGTGCTGAGACCTCCTGTTTATAAGGCCAAACTGAAGTCCTTTCCCGACGATGAAGTAAGATCCATAGAAGGGGTGGTTGATGTGATCAGGAGCGGTGATTTTTTGGCCGTTATTGCCCACCATGAATATACCGCTATCAAAGCTTGGCAGCTCTTACGAAAGGAATGTAAATGGCAAACGGAAGAAACACTCCCTGAGCAACATTTGTTATTTGAGAATATGCTGGAATATACCGGAGAAACGAAGGTAGTAGAAGAACGTGGAAGTCCAACAACAACCTCATCGCAAAGGTTCGAAGCACTTTATAAAAAACCTTATCATATGCACGGATCCATCGGGCCTTCCTGTGCGATCGCCCATTGGCAATCCGAACAACTTACTGTTTGGACACATAGCCAAGGAGTTTACCCCCTCCGGAAGACGCTCGCTGATTTACTGGATCTATCGGAAGAGCATATCCGGGCCATCGGCGTGCCGGGCTCCGGCTGTTATGGACATAATGGAGCCGACGATGTGGCCGCGGATGTCGCTTTTATTGCCTACCATCATCCCGGAAAACCTATTCGTCTACAGTGGATGCGTGAAGATGAGCACCAATGGGAGCCCTATGGTTCTGCCATGACCCTCAAGCTGCAGGGCACACTCGATCGAGAAGGACGAATTGCCGCGTGGTATACCGATCTATGGTCAGACACGCATAGCACACGGCCAAGTGGCCGCGCTAGTCATACCCTTATTGGTCAATATATGGAAAGTCCACGGATTTTAAAGAACGAAGGTATTTCCGGAGGAGCTTATCGCAATGCCACTCCCTATTACGATATTCCTACCTTAAAAATTGTTGCACATCAATATCAGGGCTCTTTACGCACTTCCGCATTGCGCAGTCTGGGGGCATATGCCAATATATTTGCTTTGGAGTCTTTTATAGATGAATTAGCTTATCGAGCACAAAGAGACCCCCTGGAGTTCAGAATCCAACATCTACAGGATAGCAGAGCGATTGCTGTTGTAAAAACAGTAGCCGAAAAAGTAAAGTGGAAAGAGCACGCAAACAACGTGGATGTTGGCTATGGATTGGCCTTCGCGAAATACAAAAATCAGGCGGCTTATTTTGCGGTAGTTGCCGAAGTAGTTATCAACCGTAAAAACAAGTCTTATAGCGTACGTAAATTAACTGGGGCAATTGATGCTGGTCAAACCATTAACCCAGACGGCCTAAAAAATCAAACAGAGGGGGGCATGATCCAATCTGCCAGCTGGACTTTATTTGAGAGGGTAAACTATACAGCAACAGGTATTAAGAGTGACACATGGGACACCTACCCCATCATGCGTTTTGCTGATGTACCAGAAATCGAGGTTTTGATTCTCGACCGACCCGAGGAGCCCCCTTTAGGTGCCGGAGAAGCAGCACAAGGGCCTACCGCAGCGGCCATTGCCAATGCCCTTTTTGCGGTAAGTGGTACCCGACTGAGAGAGCTACCACTACTTGCAGAAAAAATCAACTGGACAGCATAAGCCTTTAGTTGCTTATTTCCATCTTCACCTTTTTGTTTTTTATTCTTTCGTTAGCCGTTAATTGCATCATCTGCTTCACTTTATTGGTCTTAACAGCTGCAAAAGCAGCATGATCGTAAACTTCAATACGCCCCAATTCTTCCTTGGCAAGTTTCCCTTTTTGTAATAACAGCCCTACAATATCCACCTTATTAATTTTATCCTTCTTACCCGCCGCGATATACACGGTACTCCAAGGAGATGGTGATGGAAGCGTTTCTTCTGTAGGGAGTTTTATTAACTCCGGTTTTTCCTTTATATAAGCTGGTATTTCTTCATTCAGCACCATCAGATAGGCTGTCCCTTCCGCACGCATACGGGCGGTTCTGCCATTCCGGTGAACAAAAGACTCCTCATTAGGTAATTGGTAATGCACAATACACGCAATTTCTGGAATATCCAATCCGCGCGAAGCCAGATCCGTTGTAATCAATAGGTGATAAGTGCCATTTCTAAATTTTAACAGTTCCTTCTCCCGTTCATGCTGTTCCATCCCGCCATGAAAAACACCATGATCAATTCCTTTCTCGAGCAACATATCATTGATCCGGTTCACCGCCTCGCGGTGATTACAGAACACCAGTGTAGGTTGATTACCGATAAAACATAGGAGAGACAACAAAGTCTTATGCTTATCTTCCGCACTGGTACTTACCGCTTTCAGTGTGATATTGGGTAGATGTTCCGCCTGTTGGAGGTAATCAATGTTAGCCCTTTCTTCCGCTAACCCAACGAATGGAGGGATATCTATTAAATTAGTGGCTGACGTGAGCACTCTCCTTTCGACAAAAGGAAGGCTTTGGATAATAAAATCCATTTCATCCTGAAAGCCTAATTCGAGCGATTTGTCAAACTCATCAAGTACCAATGTGGTAATCGTTGCCGCATCGATGTTCTCTTTTCGGATATGGTAAGCCACTCTACCGGGAGTCCCCACTAATAAGGCCGGTGCATGTGCCAGATTGTTCTTTTCAATCCGGGTAGCGTGCCCACCGTAGCAGCAGTTCACCTTTAATCCGGTACCCATTTGTCGCCATACCTGCTCAATCTGAAGAGCCAGCTCCCGCGATGGAACCAATATAAGTGCCTGGACACCCTTCACATCTGTTTTTAAACGTTGCAGCACAGGTAATAAAAAAGCGAGTGTTTTACCAGAACCCGTTGGGGAAAGTAAGATAACATCTTTTTGTTTAGCCGCTTCCAAACATGCCTCTTGCATGTCATTAAGTGCATTTATTTCCAGGCTCTGTAATATCTTTGAAATCATTTTTATTTTAGTAGTAGGTACGTAATGGTCATCTAAAGCATCTACTCTCTAAATGTTTCTATATATAAATCTTCCACCTTTTTTCTGGCCCAGGGAGTTCTTCTCAAAAACGCCAAACTGGATTTAATACTTGGATGGTTGCTAAAACTATTGATGCGAATCATCCTGGCCAATTCATTCCAGCCATAATGCTCATAAAGGCGTGTGATAATCATTTCCAGCGTAACGCCGTGAAGCGGGTTGTTTTTCTGCTTTTCTATTGCCATCAAACAAATGTCGTAAGTTTATCTTATGAGTAGTTATTCCTGTGGATAATCTTCCAAATACTTAATGATGGCCATTACGTCCTCTTCTCCAAGCCCTTTATCAAGAGCCTGTTTATAGGTGTCGGCCAATTGACCCGATAGCGGAAAATCTATGCCTTGCTCCCGCACCAATCTTAAATCTTTGGCCATATGCTTTAAGGCGAAAGCCGCAGGAAAATTTTCCGATAAGATGGAGGTAGTTTTCAGTTTCGTGATGGCGCTGCCGCAGGCCCCTTCATTCACAATACGCAGCATATCTTCCGGTTGGATACCATTCTCTCTGGCAAAAACCACCGTTTCAGCCAATCCCTGTAAAGTTAAGGCCAAAAAATAATTGATGGCCAGCTTGGCTACACTGCCCGCACCTGTATTTCCAAGAAACAGTGCGGTTTTTCCCATCTTCTCGAAAAGAGGTTGAGCGGCCCTAAAATCATCCTCATTACCGCCTGCCAAAATAATCAAGGTACCATCTTCCGCTGGTTTTACACTTCCGGAAACCGGTGCTTCTAGAAACCGGGCACCTACGGCTTTACTCATTTCCTTTAACTCGTTCGATGTCTTTGGAGACACCGTACTCATATTGACAATCAGTTTTCCTTTAGCATGACAATTCAACAATCCACCCTCCCCAAGAAAAGCACCTTTAACTGCCTGGTCATCCGAAAGCATCACCAGAATGATATCGCTTTCCCCACACAAGGAAGAAATGCTATTGGCCAATACAGCCCCCTCTGCCACTAAGCCCTCCGCTTTTGCGGCAGTTCGGTTATATACATGTAAAGCATAACCTCCCTTCAATAGGTTATGGGCCATAGGATAACCCATATTACCTAGACCTATCCAGCCGATACGTTCCGTCATAGAAGCTATTTTTTAGTTTAAGAAGATGCTTAATGATGTAAATATACAACAAATATCACATAGGTTTGTTTCCCTACATTGCTAAACGCAGTCACAGGCAAGCTCTTCACCGACTCCTTCTTCTTCAAGCGCTATATTCCGTGCCACCGCAAGGGCCTTTTTCCTATTAAAAGCAAATGCAAATAGCGATCCCGTAAAGGCCATCCCAGCGCCAACAACCGCTGGCCAAGTGTAATCAAAGTGATATACCAGTGGTAAACCTCCCAACAATGCTCCCAAAGCATTGCCAATATTGAAACTGGCCTGGCTTACCGAAGCGGCAATCATTTCCGCTCCCTTGGCCGTATTGATCATCAGCATTTGAATAGGTGCTGCCAAAGCAAAAGCCACAACTCCCGTTATAAATGTCATGATAAGAGCCAGGATGGGATTAAAGGATATAAAGTGAACAATCACCAGTGTGACGGCCATTGTAACCAATAAAACTGCAGATGCTTTCCCCGGTGAAAAACGATCTGCCAGAAATCCACCTAACAGATTTCCCACCATCATACCAACCCCGGCAAGGACTAAAATATACGTTACTGCATTTTCGGAGAACCCCGCTACGCTGGTCATCATAGGTGCTATATAGCTATACCAGCAAAATAGCCCTCCTGTACCGATAGAAATCATCAAAATAATAAGCCAGGCCTCTGATTTTTTAAAAAAACTCAATTCATTCTTTAAATTGCGATTCGTGTTGGCTGCAATGGTTGGTAAAAATGCTTTTAAACAAAAAATAGTAATCAATCCTACCGCCACGACAATGGCAAATGAAAAGCGCCACGAAAAATTGTGCCCTATATACGTACCCAGGGGTACTCCGGCGATATTGGCAATGGTAAGCCCCAGAAACATCAACGAAACTGCCTGTGCTTCTTTTCCTTGTTGCGCGATGCGACTTGCAACAACCGATCCTACGCCAAAAAAGGCCCCATGCGGCAAGCCAGAAAGTAGTCTGGCCGCAAACAATGTGTTAAAGTCGGGCGCAAAAGCCGAAAAAGCATTAAATGCTGTAAACATCACCATCAAGGCTATTAGAATATTTTTAGGTGGATATTTTCCAGCGATGGCTACCAGTAACGGCGCACCAATAACCACACCGAGGGCATAAGCAGAAATTAGGTGCCCTGCTTTTGGAATAGAAACCGACAAATCGCGTGCGATATCAGGCAAAAGGCCCATCATTACAAACTCCGTAATGCCTATCCCCAGTCCTCCTAAAGTTAGTGGAAGTAATTTTTTATTCATACGCTACTTAGTGTTTAAAATACACCTAAAGCAAAGGTAGCGCTTTCTAACACACGGCGAGCACATTTTAAAAATATTTACAAGGGGTGGATTATATATTGACACAAAGGTAACAATTCGATCGCCCGGATTTCTCTCTTTCTATTTAAATTGCAAATGAAAAATGAAATACTCCGTATGCATATTCAAGAGCAGTTTCCCTCCCTTCACAACAGTATTTATGTAAACACCCCCACCTCCTGTCTACTCGCAAAAGATGTACTGGATTGGCGCAGGGAACATGATACGGCATTCTTCGAACAGGGCTTTGCTTTTAGGGAAAGTTTCGAACCATTTTTGAAAAGTGTTAAACAAAGTCTGGCTGATTTTTTTCATGCAGATGTAGATAACACTTATCTGATACCAAATTTTTCTTTTGGGTTTAACACTTTTTTAGAGGGTCTTTCCTCCTCCGAACGCTTTTTACTTTTACAGGAGGATTATCCTTCTGTAAATTATGCGATAGAAAGCAGGGGGTTTCCACGAGATTATGTAGCAGTTACCGAACATTTAGAGGAAAATATTCTAGCCAAGATAAAACAATTCCAGCCTACCGTTTTTGCTTTCAGTTTAGTGCAGTACATTAGCGGTATAAAAATAGATTTCGCTTTCATTAAGCGATTGAAGCAATTGCATCCAGAGATTTTGTTAATTGCAGATGGCACGCAATACTGTGGAACAGCGTCTTTTAATTTCCAATCATCGGGATTGGATTTGTTAGCGGCCAGTGGCTACAAATGGATGATGGCGGGTTATGGTAATGGCTTTCTTTTCATCAAAGAAAGTATCAAAAAAAAATTATATCCATCAGCACATGCCTTTTCCAAACCAACAGAGCCTTTTTTGAAAGAAAAAGAATTGCTCTCCTTGTACTTTGAACCTGGACATCAAGATACCTTAACATTCGGAACCTTACAACAAGCTCTTTTACTACTCGAAAGAACAGGAATAAACACTATTGAAACAAACATTCGTATTTTATCCGCCAAAGCAAAGACCGCTTTTGCAACCAGAGGTTTACTTGCTGATAAAGTAGTAAAACGCGATCAACATTCTTCCATATTCAACCTTTCCATCGATGAACATACGTACAATCATTTACAGGAAGCAGGTATTATCTGCGTACGTAGAGGAACCGGTGTACGTGTTGGCTTCCATTTTTTTAATACGGACGATGATTTAAATCAAATATTGGAGGTTCTTGATCGCAGCAAAAAAGTATAACGAGCAAAACAAAGGCGGTCTTAACAACCGCCCTGCACTAAACAAAACCAACATCAACTAATCTATCCGTGTTCCTTTTGAATCAATATAAAACTTTTCTTCGCTTCTTTTTATCAAAACCCTTCCACCCATAAAAATCATTGCTTCTTCATCGATAAACGGAACAATTACCTCTCCGCTTTCATCCATAAAGCCTTACTTTTCATCTTTTTGTGCAAGGGCAGGTCGGACCCGTTTCTTTTAAAAAGCAAAAATAATGGTCGAGCAACATATTTGCTATAACTGAAAACAGTGATTTTAATCCTTTTTTACTCCACTCCATTGAACTCCGTTCACCAAAGTACCTTGCTATCGTTTTTCTTCTTCTCTTTAATCAGCATGACGCATCATACCAATTTATTTCACTAATAACGAGCGGCTTGCCTTCGTCGGATAATTTGCGATAAACTTTGTACTCTCTTTTGTTGTTGTTCTAATGTTTTCTGTATAAAATGGCTTGAGAAGATTTAAGGGCTGATGAAAAATGTTAAATCATTTTACTATCCATTAAAAATGGTTTATGTTTGAGAGGAATAGATGGAGAACCACACATCTTTTTAAAAAATTTAGATGGGGAAGACTTACATGAGAAACTGCCTTTTACGTTTTAGTCTGGCAATTTGCGTTAGAATTATTCTATTTTCGTTATTTTTTGGCACTGGTACCAGCATCTGCTTTGGACAACGCCCAGGGTATGAACTGGAACCTTCGAGATCTAAGGCAGACACCACCACACAACGTGATCTCATTGATATAGGTAAGGATATTCTAAATATTGACCCCCCTAGAGGTCCGGATAGTAATGGTAAAGCGCTCTATTTCTCTTTTTTACCTTTCTCCACTACCGTTCCAGGTGGTGGGCAGGCGCTTATAACATCCACCACCGCTGGCTTTTATACCGGAAATAGAAATACAACCCATATGTCGCGGGTTTCATTCACACCATATACGAATTTCAGAGGTCGATTTGGTCTCCCCATCCGTTCATATGTATGGCTAAAGAACAACGAATGGGTTATTATGGGAGACACTCGCTTAATGAAATACCCGCAGTATACTTGGGGGTTGGGCAAGCAGCATGACGAAGACGATAAGTTATTGGTAGACTACACCTATTTCAGATTCTACCAGCATGCACTACGGAAAATATGTGAAGGCATGTTTGCCGGTATCGGATATAATCTGGATTATCGTGTCAATATTGACGCAGAGAAAGACGGGATGCTACTAGAAGAATATACAGCTTATCCCTACGGAACGGGCAATTTTGGCAGAAGTTTATCTTCTGGATTAAGCTTAAATGTTCTATACGATACACGGTCCAATTCCATCAACCCCATGGACGGATATTATGCTTATTTTCAATACCGAATAAATCCGAGTTTCTTAGGAAGCGATGATACATGGAATTCCATTTATCTCGACCTGAGGAAGTATCTGCGTTTCACGGAAGACCCCAACCGACAGAATATGCTGGGAATTTGGGGCTATTATTGGTCGGTATTAGACAATAAAGTGCCCTACCTTGATCTACCCAGTATTGGCTGGGATGTATACAACCGTTCTGGAAGAGGCTTTGATCAAAACCGTTTCCGAGGAAGGCACTTGATTTATTTAGAAGCAGAATATCGCCGCGATATTACCAATAATGGTTTATTAGGATTTGTGCTTTTCACGAATGCCAACACGGTATCCGGACCGAACAGCCAAATCCTTAAAAATTGGAACCAAGCCTTTGGTGGTGGATTACGATTGAAATTCAATAAAGGATCGGGAACGAACATTGCCATCGATTTTGGGAAAAGCAAAGGTTTTTCAGGGTTCCAGATTGGCTTAGACGAAGTGTTTTAGTGTTTTTATTGCTTGCTAGCAATGAGGCTTTGGCTCCAACATCAAAGCTATTTCCCAGTTTGATTGTTCGATACAATCGCACAGGTTTAGCTGAGCTACCATTTGCTTTTCATTTTCATCTGTTTAATTTTTATTGATCTATTGTTAGTCTTTAGTGGCATCAATGAGATCGGTTTGCTTCGCAGCTGCCTTCGGTTGTCGTTAGGTTTTAATAGCCGATGAGCGCTCGACGCAAATAACCGAAGCGACAGCGAAGCTCATTGACACCTGAAAATGTAAATACTTGTCAATAATCATAACCCTGTTTGTCAATATTATTTGTGTCTCGGTTTCTTTTATTTATCTTGCACATTAATAAGCGTTGAAAAAAGTTTTTATGGACAAAAAAGTATACAATCGTATCAAGGCTGTGTTAGCAGAACAAGGAAAAACGAACAAATGGTTAGCAGAAACACTCAGCAGAAACATCAATACCGTTTCCAAATGGAGTACAAACAAAATGCAACCCACAGTGGAATCGCTTTTTGAAATAGCTGAGGCTTTACAGGTAGATGTGCGCAGTTTACTCATTTCGACAAAACAGGCCAACTAGAAATAATACATCAAGCTACACGCTGTAGGCTGCAAAATTTTAGCAGAAACCTTTAAGATTTATGAATAGCTTTGTGCCTATTTGCAGTTTATTGATGGATAAAACGCTATTTCTCACTTATAATAAAAGGTATCATTAGTACTATATACACAAAAAAATGACTTACAGATTGGGCGACTTTGTACGCTTCGTAGAAGAAGATTTTGAGGGACACATCACTACCATAATAAGTGATGAGTTAGTTGGTGTGACAGGAGAAGACGGTTTCGAAATTCCCGTTCAAACATCAAAAATCACCAAAGTATATGGACAGCAAAGCAGAAAGGAAATTGATTTCGATGAAGAAGATAAAAAGCCTACAGTACAGGCTGGTCCATTTGTAACAGAAGGTATTTTTCTCGCTGTCACAGGAGATCAGAAACAGAATATAGGTTCTTTTTATCTAGTCAACGAAACTTCCTACGATGTTTTGGTAAGTTTCAGTACAGAAAAGGCGCAGCAGGCCGTAGGAGAATATGCCGGCATTATTCCGCCAAAAGGAACTCAAAAAATCTATACAACCAAAATCAGCGAGGTAAGTAGTTGGCCTCTGTTTAATTTTAAATTTTTATTCCATACTTCCCAGCTCCGTTCTTCCAAAGCATCTCTTGAAATAGAAAAACGCATTAAACCCTTTGATTTATCAGATGCTAAAAAGCATGTTCCATTGCTAAATGACAGAGCCTGGCTCTTTCGTTTGGACGAAGATGAAGTTAAAATCGATGCAGACAAACTGAAAGAGAGTTTCTTTAGTCATCGTCCTGATAAAAAATAACCGCCAGGTTATTCGATAATATAAATATATTTTTCGCACTTACTTCCAGCTACTTTCTACATTAGAAAGTTAAAACCCATCTTTAAGCATTGGTGTAAAAAACAACCTGTCCGATTTCGAACAAATAGGTGTTCGAAATCGGACAGTAAACGCCACACACGAGCATTTAAAACATTGTTTATCAGTGATTTTATGCCTTGGCCATATTCTTGGTAAAGCTAGTCAACAGAATGGATACAAAAAGGACATAAGACATAAGTAGCAGACATAAGACTTTTTAATCGCTTCTAGCAAGATCTTGATACTTGATACTTGATACTTGATACTATAATGTTTAAAAACTATTTAAAAATCGCTTGGCGGAGCTTAATTAAGAGCAAATGGTATACGATTATCAATATATCCGGTCTTGCATTGGGTATGGCAGGAGCGGTACTCATTCTACTTTGGATACAGCACGAAGCAAGCTACGACCAATTTCATAAAAATAATAATCGCTTATACGAGGCTTTTTACCAAACGCCTTTCGATGGCGTTATTCGCACAGGCAATTATACATCAGAACCAATGGGGCCTGCTCTTAAAGCAGAATTCCCCGAAGTACAAGCCAGCAGCCGTTACAATGCAGGGATCGATCTACTCCTTAAAACAGATAAGGATGCCATCAACGTTCCGTTGACATTTGTTGACCGGCCATTTTTTGAGATGTTTTCCTTTCCTCTTGTTTTAGGTGATAAAAATACCGCTTTAAGTCAACCAAACTCTATTATATTAAGTCAATCTACCGCCCAACTATTTTTCGGCAAAGAAAATGCCCTTGGCAAGACCATTAAGATTGAAAATGAATACGTAGCAACAGTTACAGGCATCTTAAAGGATCTCCCAACAAATACCCGCTTTCAACTTGATGCTGTCTGCAACTGGGATTTCCGTACACAGATGGGATTTGAAGATCAATCACCGCACGCCTGGACAAATAGTGTAGTCAATACCTTTGTATTGCTAAAACCCCACACCTCAGTAGCTGCTTTCAATGCAAAGGTAAAAGACATCAGCATGCGTAAGGATGAAATGTCTCAATTTGAAACCTTCTTGTACCCTTTGAAAAAATGGCATTTATATAATCGGTTTGAAAATGGAAAAGTTATCGGTGGACGTATCGACAATCTTTATTTGTTCGGCGCCATCGCTGGCTTTATACTAATCATTGCGTGCATTAATTTTACTAACCTGAGTACCGCGCGCAGTGAAAGACGCGCCAAAGAAGTAGGCGTACGCAAAGTGGCCGGAGCCTACAAAAGCCTATTGGTAAAACAATTCCTTTGTGAGTCTATTTTACTAGCATTTTTTGCGGGTTGTATTGCCTTAAGCCTAGTATGGCTAGCGCTTCCGCTCTACCAATCCATTATCGGGGAGCAGGTACAAGTTCCTCTTAACGAACCGCTATTCTGGGTCAGTGCAATTGGCTTTATTCTTCTTGCAGGTCTACTTGCCGGCAGTTATCCGGCTTTCTTCTTATCTTCTTTTAATCCTATCTCGGTATTAAAAGGTCAGATGGTTAAACCAAAAGCACATTTCAGTCCAAGAAAAATATTAGTAGTGATCCAATTTGGTTTCGCAATTACATTGATTATTTGTACGCTTATTGTTCGTCAACAAATCTCCTTTGCTATAAACCGCGACGTAGGATATCATCAGGATCAGTTGTTGACAATCCACCTGAATGACGAATCCATGAAAAAGGGTGAGCTCATTCGCCAAGAGCTTATCAATTCGGGCACCGCATTATCCGTTACGAAGACTGGTAATGCCATGACACGTGCTTATAACAGTTCTTGGGGAATCGACTGGGAGGGGAAAGATCCAAATGCCAAAATTGTACTTTATCGCTATGGTGCGGATGCCGATTTTATAAAAACAACTGGCGTTCAACTCCTTGCCGGACGTGATATCAATGTGTATCAATATCCATCCGATTCTACCGCTATTATACTGAATGAAACCGCCGCGAATGTGATGGGATTTGACAATCCTATAGGTAAGGTTGTTGATGACAATTTGATTAAGTGGACCATTGTTGGTGTAGTAAAAGATTTCGTCATTCAATCACCCTATCAGAAAATACAGCCCATGCTTATTGAAGGCCCAGCGGCCTACTTACCAATTATGACCGTGCGCATGAATGGTGCAAATAAAATGGCAAAAAACTTATCAAGCGTCGAAGATATTTTCAAGAAATACGCTCCGAATTATCCTGTTCAATATGAATTTGCCAACGAAGATTATGCTGCTAAATTTAAAAATGAACAAAAAACAGCACTATTGACCGGGATTTTCTCTGGAATATCCATCTTGATTTCCTGCTTAGGTTTATTTGCGCTGGCAGCTTACATGGCAGAAATACGTCAAAAAGAAATTGGAGTGCGTAAAGTATTAGGAGCTACAATCAGCAGCCTTGTCGGCTTATTATCTAGAGAATTTATTATACTGGTTCTCATTGCCTTTGCAATAGCCGCCCCAATTGCTTATTATTTTATGAATAAATGGCTATATGATTTTGCCTATAAAATTTCCATTGGGTGGACTGTTTTCGCTTGGACAATGCTAATAACTATTGCCATTGCGCTCTTGACGGTAAGCTACCAGGCTATCAAAGCTGCACTGAGCAACCCGGTAGATAGCCTGAGGAATGAATAAATTTAGTTGTGAGTTGCCAGTTATGAGCAAAAAGATTTCTCAGAACCCACAACGCGCAACTTAAGAATATGCTAAAACCACGAGCTAAATGCCGAGTAGCTTAAACACCATAGAAAACTAACACCATGTTTAAACCATCCGCCTTTGACGGATAGCTGAAGCACCTAAGAGAATAAACACTATGCTGAAAAACTATTTAAAAATTGCTTGGCGGAACCTTGTAAAACACAAGATGTATGCTGCCATCAAAATTGGTGGCTTTGCTTTCAGCATTGCTGCTTGCATATTGATCAGCCTATATATTCTTCATGAAACCCGCTACGATAAAGATTACCCGGATGGCGATCAGTTATACCGCATCGTGGGTGCTTTCAACGACGACGGCAAGATCAATAAAGGCACTTATTTCCAAGCACCGTTGAGCAAAGCCATCCAAGCCGATTTACCGCAGATCGAACTGGCGGGCAGATTATTACCCAATACCCTGTTCTATGGTGCAGGCAGTAACCAGATCACCACTTCTGAAAGCAACGTCAGCATTTATGAAGAGGGCTTTACCTACATGGACCAGGAGCTGCTGGACATGTTTCACCTACCTATGGTTTATGGTGCTGCCCACGACGCGCTAATAGCGCCACAAAGTATTGTGCTGACCAAAAGTAAGGCGGAGAAATATTTTCCAGGCAAAAATCCGGTAGGAAAACTGATCTACCTGAACGGCGACCGGGAAAAACCGTATACCGTGAAAGGGGTTCTTGAAGATTTTCCGTCCACCTCCCATTTTGCTAACTTTAGTTTCTTCTTAACACTAGAAGGCGTTGTTTTTTATCCCGGTGAATCAGAAAACTGGGGAGCAACCAACTACCCTACTTATATCAAGCTCCGTAAAGGCACCGATATCGCTACGTTTGAAAAGCAATTAACCCGCGATGTCATAGACCGCTACTGGGTTCCCAATATGAAAGCTGCCGGAAATGTAGACGCCGATAAGCTGGTAAAAGAGGTGAACCTCTATTTACAGCCTGTAAAAGATATTCATCTCTACTCTTACGATATTTCCGATTATCCCCAGTTCCAGCATGGTGATATCCGTATTGTATGGTTATTTGGTGCAATTGCTGGATTCATTCTGTTGATTGCTTGCATCAATTTCATTAACCTTTCGACCGCCAAATCGGCCAACCGGGCAAAGGAAATAGGCCTTAGAAAAGTAGTAGGTTCCTATCGTCACCACTTAATAGGCCAATTCTTGGCCGAGTCGACCCTTTACAGCGTCCTTTCTTTTTTGGTAGCCGTTATGCTCGCTTGGGTCCTGCTTCCCTTGTTCAATACATTAACCGATAAACAACTTTCTTTCCCTTGGAACCAATGGCTGTTTTCATTAGCTGTTGTGAATGCCGCTATACTGGTAGGCATCATGGCGGGTATTTACCCCTCACTGTATCTGTCAGGATTCCGCCCCATCGCCGTACTGAAAGGAGATTTGAACAAAGGCGCAAAAAATCCATTTCTAAGAAATGGCTTGGTCATCTTTCAGTTTGTCACCTCGATCCTACTCATTGTTGGTACCTTGGTTATCAATGGGCAAATGCAATTCATCTTAAATAAGAAGATCGGTTTTGATAAAGATCAGGTCCTGATCTTGCAGGGCACCCATACGCTTGGCAATCAAATCAAAGCCTTACGCGACGAGCTTAAAAAACGACCTGAGGTGCAAAATGTCTCCATTGGAGATTATTTACCTATCCATGTGGGAGGTATAAAAAGGAATGGCAATCCTTTTTGGAAAGATGGTAAAACGAAAGAACAAGCCAGCACTGGCGGACAGTTCTGGGCGATCGACGAGAACTATCTCCCCACGCTGGGCATGGAGTTAGTTGCGGGACGTAACTTTTCAAAAGACCTGGCAACCGATTCGCAATCAGCCATTATCAATGAAACATTGGCAAAAGGCCTGGGCCTTAAGCAACCTATCGGAGCCCGGATTACCAATAATAACAATAATGCCAATGTACTAACGGTTATTGGGGTTGTCAAAGATTTCAATTTCGAATCGCTCAGGGACAAAATGGATGGGTTATGTATGGTATTAGGCGATAGTCCTACGATGGTCGCGGTCAAGATCGATAAGAAACACATGAGCCAGGCTGTTTCAGTCATTTCAGCAGTCTGGAAAGATTTTTCCCCTCATCAGGCCATCCGTTATACCTTTTTGGACGAAGGATATGCAGCGATGTATGCAGACGTCCAACGGACGGGCAACATCTTTATCAGTTTTGCCGTGCTGGCCATCTTCATTGCCTGTCTGGGTTTGTTTGGACTAGCCGCTTTTACCACCGAACAGCGCACCAAAGAAATCGGCATCCGGAAAGTATTAGGTTCTAGCGTAACGGGCATTGTTCAACTATTATCCAAAGATTTTATAAGACTTGTGTTTGTCGCCATTGTCATCGCTTCACCTTTAGCCTGGTGGGCGATGAACAAATGGTTGGAAGATTTTGCTTACCGCATCCATATAGAATGGTGGATGTTTTGCCTGGCCGGCTTATTAGCTATTATGATTGCCTTGTTTACCGTTAGCTATCAAGCCATCAAAGCAGCGTTGGCCAATCCAGTAAAGTCATTAAGAAGTGAATAATATTAGTTGTAAGTTATTAGTTGCCAGTTGTCAGCAAAAGATTTCTCGCAACGCATAACTCACAACTCACAACTAAAAAGAAATGATCAGAAACTACATCAAAATCGCTTGGCGGAATATCAAACGAAATAAATCGTTTACCGCCATTAATATTTTAGGTTTATCCTTCGGCATAGCTAGTGCGTTGCTTATTTTTGCTTTGTCAAATTATCATCTCAGCTTTGATAATTTTCACGCGCATAGTGATCGTATTTACCGTTTAGTAACAGAATGGCAAGACGAAACAGTAGATAATTCCCCCGGGGTGCCATCGCCATTGGGAAATGCTTTCCGCAATGATTTCGATTTTGACACGTATACTGCGCGGTCAATCAGCTTTCGGGATGTACTCATAACCTTACCCGGTACAACCGAAAAGAAAAAATTCAGCGAAGAAAATCTGGTTGCTTATACTGAATCCGATTACTTTCATATTTTCAATTACCCCTTACTCCTTGGCAGTCGAGCATTTTTATTAGAAAAACCAAATGAGGCCCTTGTTACCGAAAAAATAGCTAAAAAATATTTTGGAAAATCCAATGCCTTGGGTGAAGTATTAAGAATCAACAATTCAACCGACTTTGTTATCAAAGGTGTACTGAAAAATTTTCCGGCCAATACAGATCTTAAAAAGGAAATATTTCTCTCATTCGCTAACCTGAAAGAGAGAGATGCTATGTTAGCAAGCGAAGATAGCTGGGGAGGTGTATACAGTGGCACGCAATGTTACACTTTGTTAAAACCTGGCATCAGCGCAATTAATGTGGAAAAAGCATTGCGCGAAACTTCAAAAAAACACTATGAAGATCGAGAGGCTAAAGTATGGAACTTTAAGCTTCAACCTTTAGCAGACATTCATTTTAATCCGGTTTATAACGGTGCAGTAAATAAAAAGTATATCTGGGCTTTACTTATTATTGGTTTTTTATTATTGGCTACTGCCTGTATCAATTTTACCAATCTCGCTACCGCACAGGCTATGAAGAGAGCAAAGGAAATTGGGATAAGAAAAGTACTGGGTAGCAAGCGCAAACAGCTATTTTGGCAATTTATAGCAGAAACAGCTATTATCACCTTATTTTCCTGTGCGTTTGCTTACGGAATTGCTTCGGTAGCATTACCGGTTATCAATGCACTATTTAATTCGTCGGTACAGCTACAACTCTTTAGTTCTTGGCAAATGCCCGTATTTATCGCTGTGGTAGCCTCATTTGTGGTGTTTTTTTCAGGTTCTTATCCAGCAATCATTTTAGCCGGATTTAACCCCCTCTTGGCTTTAAAAAGTAAAATTACACAAAAGCAGGTTGGAGGCTTCGGTCTACGCCGTCTACTGGTCATTGGCCAGTTTGCCATATCACAAATACTCATCATGAGTACACTCGTTATTGCCAGTCAGATCAACTATGTACGGAATACAGATCTGGGTTTCAATAAAACCGCTATCATCAATATCCCGATACCAGAGCAAAACCATCTAGAAAAGAAAAACACTTTACGCCAACGCTTTTTAACAATAAATGGCGTGGAAAAAGTTTCTCTCAATTTTCAGCCTCCAGCCTCTCGATCCAACAGTACCACAAACGTACGATATGACAATCGTGCTGAAGACGAACGTTGGGGAATTAACATGAAGTTTGCCGACGATCAGTATCTGTTAGCCTTTGATCTCAAGTTAGTTGCTGGCAGAAATATTGTTCGTTCTGACACAGTCAATGAGTTTTTAGTAAATGAAACTTTTATAAAAAAACTTAACATCACCTCTCCAGAAGATGTTATTGGGAAGAATATTACGGTGAACGAAAACAGCTACAAGGGAACCATCGTGGGTGTAATGAAAGATTTTTATAATTATTCTTTCCATAGTCAAAAAGATGCTGTTTGCGTGCTATCTAGTTTGCAAGGTTATACGAACTGTTCTATCAAAATCAACGGATCAAACCTCTCTTCGACACTCCATTCCTTTGAAAAAATATGGGATGAGACGTATCCCGACTATGTTTACTCTTACCAGTTTATGGATGACGCTATCGCTCAGTTTTATGAGATGGACAATACCATGCTAACGTTGATTCAAGGTTTTGCTTTAATAGCCATTTTAATAGGTTGCTTAGGGTTGTACGGTTTAGTTTCTTTTATGGCGGTTCACCGAACAAAAGAAATTGGTGTAAGAAAAGTACTCGGAGCGCGCATTGAAGATATTCTTTGGATTTTTGGAAAGGAGTTTTCCCGCCTATTATTGGTGGCTTTTGTTATTGCCTTGCCAATAGCTTGGTGGGGAATGGAAAAATATCTGCAAGACTTTTCCTATCGAACAAGCGTAGGTTTTAATATTTTGTTCGCCGCCATTGGCATTACTTTTATCATCGCTATGATTACTATTGGTCATCGATCGGTCGCAGCTGCTACGGCCAATCCGGTGAAATCTTTGCGGAGTGAATAAGGAGGTTATACGTGATAAGTTTTAAGTAAAGCGGAAAGCCAAAAGCCCAATCGTTTAAGGTGCTGCGGACAGAAGCCGATGTAAAACTTATAGATTAAAACTTACGATAATGATTAGTAAACAGTAACGGGTAACGAGAAACAACGATATGGACTGATTACTGATCACAACGTTACTGATTACTCGATAACTCTTGATACTTGATATAAATATGGTAAAAAACTATCTTCTTCTAGCGTTACGGAATTTTAGCAGAGATCGCTATTATGCCATTATTAACCTTTTCGGACTGACTATAGGTTTAACATCTGTTATATTGATTGTTACGTTTATTCGCTTTCAATTATCTTTTGATAATTTTTTCACGAGAGCAGATCAAACCTATCTGCTTACAACTGTATCTCTAGAGGAGAACAATCACAATACGATTGCTAGTGTGCATGTCGGTCTTGGAAACGTATTAAAAGCGAACTTCCCTGAAATACAGCAAGTGGTTCACTATACGAGCCAAACACCAGATCTAAAAGTAAAGGATGATTTTGTATCGGTCAATATTACCTATACCAATAGCGATTTCTTTGATATATTTAATGTCAAGCTTGTTGAAGGAGATCAACTGACGGCGCTATCATCACCCGAAAAAATGGTCATTAGTAAAAGTCTGTCGAAAAAAATATTTAACACCGAACCTGCCATAGGGAAACCTCTTGAAATTAATGGACATTCCTATCTTATTTCGGCAGTAATGGAAGACCTACCCCCAAATTGCAGCTTCGACATGGAGGCTGTTGCTTCCAATACCGGTTTTGAACATCCGACTATAGACTGGAATACAGATCGCTATTTCATGTCCAGCCAGTTTCTTTCACTAAAACACGATGTAGATATTGATCAATTTATTGAAAAAATAAATCATTATTACCGGTCAAACAGCAAAGAAAAGGCTTCCTTAGATCTAGTTCCCTTACGCAAAGTGCATTTTAGCACCATTCCGGAAATACAATCACTGTTCCGTACTATCGAAATCCGATATTTATATATATTGGGTGCTATTGGTCTGTTAACGCTGACAATTGCCGGTTTTAATTATATTAACCTGACCATCGCTAGGTCTTTTAGCCGTTCTAAAGAAGTTGGCCTCCGAAAAACGATGGGCGCGAATCGGAGCCAATTAACACTTCAGTTCGTCGGCGAGTCAATCTTATTCTTTAGCATCGCATTGATTCCTTCCTTGGTTGCAACGGCTTTGGTGTGGCCTCATTTCAATACGCTAATCAACACAGACTATCCATTGAGCACCTTATTCAATAGCGGTAACATCAGCTTCTTATTATTCATTGGCATCGTCACCGGCATCCTCTCGGGAAGTTATCCCTCCTATTATTTAGCAAAGCTGCATCCTATCAACGCATTAAAGGGAAACAAGCTTTTTAATATCAATCTGTATTTCAGAAAAATACTTATTGTTGGACAATTTGCTATTTCTATTTTCCTTATTATAGCAACCACTGTAGTCTTTAAACAGCTCCATTTATTGAACAACAGAAACTATGGATTCGATAAAGATTATTTATTGGCCTTGCCTTCCGCTAACTTTTGGGGCAAATCTGAACTCTTTAAGCAAGAGCTGCTCGCCAATCCCAACATATACGCAGCCAGTATTTCCAGTATCCAAATTGGCACAAAGAATACAAATGAAGCATTGGAAACCTCACCAATCGATACCAATATTAAATTCAGCACCAAAACGGTGACCGCCGACATCGACTTCATTAAAACACTAAAGCTGAATTTAATTGCGGGGAGGGACTTCTCTCACGATCACTACCTAGATGTAAAAGATTGGAAAAAAGACCTTAATCCTTCATGGGAAAAGGAGCCTCCAAGTAAAGATGTCTTAAACGAAATAAGGGCTACCCGCCCCGTTATTGTATCCAAAGGACTTGTTGAGGCATTGGGTATACCCTCCCCTTTGGGACATGTACTGGAAATTGATCATTTTAAATACGGTCGTATTGTAGGTATTACTTCTGAATTTGTGGGTGTGGATCAACGAAAAATAAATCCCTTCCTTATACTTACACCGGATAACAATTACAGTTACCTTGGAACAATGTACGTAAGGATAGCGCCATATCATATCCCTCAGACTATTAAATATATCGAAAATAGCTGGAAACAATTCATACCATACAAAAAATTTGATTTCTCTTTTGTGGATGACCGTATGCAAAAACTATATGAAACGGAAAATCGACTGGCTGGTATTTTAACTTCTTTTGCTGTCTTGGCTATTAGCATTTCGATCTTAGGCCTATTCAGTTTAGTTTCCATTATGATCAAACAACGCACAAAAGAAATAAGTATCCGCAAGGTAATGGGAGCCGAAACGAGCGATATTTCCCATCTTTTTTCCACCGACTTTGTGTGGCTTTTAATCCTGGCTTTTGCCATTGCTTTTCCTGTTGCCTGGTTTGTGATGGACCAATGGTTAGCCGATTACGCCTATCGTACAGAAATAAATTGGTGGATTTTTATATTAACCGGTTTTGCGGTCCTAGCGATAACGCTATTGACCATTAATATACAAACCGTAAAAGCGGCCAGGAGGAATCCAGTGGACTCGTTACGGAGTGAGTAGTAAAATAGTTGCCAGTTGTGGGTTGCGCGTTGTACGTTCATCTCGACCGTAGTGCCTCTGGATAGGCAGGGATTACACTACGTTTCACTCAACATGACACGTATGCTACCTACAACGGACAACCAACAACAAATAACCAGCAACTATAGCATTGATTTACTTCAATCCAAATAACGGTCTGATGAAGGCTATTCTTCTGATACCTTCATAGCTCGTAAAACATCCAATAATCGTGAAGAGTAATACCAAAACAAATTGAATACGCACATCAATGTCCAAGGGGAAGATAAAATACGATCCGAGGTATAAAAATATCATATGGAGAATGTAAACCGGATAGGCTGCCTGACTTAAATATTGAAGACTTTTGCTAGGATGATTGAGATATCGAGACGCAAACGCAAAAAAGGAAATAATCCAGCAATTGGACTCTACCGAAAGCATATAGTTTGGCGCATAAGGCTGAAAATAAATCAGTCTCACGATGAAAAGAGCAACCGCAACAGCCAAAAATAGCCACCGCCATTTGAAAATCATGTTCCAGAACGTGATACCGCATAAAACAAAACAAAAGCCGAAGAAAAAAGCCAGCAGTCCCAAAAAAAATCCATGCCAGGTCATAGCGTATAGTTCAAAAGGCATTGGGTTAAGCAACAGAACTTCCACTATAAAAGCTCCCATTACGAGCAGCATGCCCAAGGGATTGCCGAATACGTTTCTCATCCAACGGACCATTCGACCCTGCTCGTTCCGCTTCCAATAGAAGAAGATTGGAAAAAGTATCACCACGTAAATCGTAAGATTACCCAAAAACCACAAATGCCCCGGACCGGGGAAATAGCCTACATCAAACTGATAATAACGCTGCCAAATATAGATATGGATGGGAACTACCGCCACCATGCCAAACAGAAATGGAACCAATATCCTGCGCGCCCTCTCCCACAGCAGTTCTTTCCAGTCTCTATTTTGGATAGCAAAATAAACGCCCATTCCTGACACAAAAAACAAAAGGGGTATCCGCCATACATTCAGCATGCTCATGGGAATCCACAAAGCCTCCCACGCTTTGCTATTGGTAATAAACCCAATCATCATTCCCCAAGGCTGGAAACCAATGGCTACGTGATATATCAGCAGTAAGGTAATAGCAATCACCCGCATCCAATCAATATCATATCTCCGATTTATGGTTGACATCTTCATTCTGCTCGTTTTATTATTATTTCAGCATTGTTGCTATCTCCGGGCGGACTTTTTCCAGATAGGCATAATCCAGCTTCAGCCCCAGTGGCTCTAGCATCTTACCCATCATATCATAGGTGTTCTTCACTTCACTGAATGGGGCTATAACAGATTCATAGGCCGTTGCTCCATATTTGTTCTTTATGGTTTTATCAGCGCCACTGTCCAATAACGTTCTCACGATTTCTGGCCTGCCAAAGAAAGCGGCGGTAATGAGAGCGGTAGATCCTTCTTTATTCTGGAAATTCAAATCCGCACCGGCCTCAATTAATGTTTTGACTAATTCTGGCTTATCAAATAATGCAGCCGATATTAACGGACTTGATCCTCCGTAAGGGTCTTTTTTATTTAAGTCCGTTCCTGCATCGATATGTTGCTGCAGCGCTTCCAGATTACCCGTCACCACCGCAGTATGGATATCTACCTTTGGTGCTTCTACCTTCGTTTTAGCATCAGACGATCTATCCTGCTTAGCAGAATCATTTTGGTTCATACATGCCACCAATAGGAATAAGGCAACTATAAAAGTAATTGCAGCCATTCCTTTTAACCGATTCACTTCTTTTGTTTTCATCTATTTATTTTTTTTATAATGAAACCGAGATGTAAATAACCGAAGCGACAGCGAAGCTCATTGACACCTGAAAATGTAAATACTTGTCAATAATTATTCGTGTGTGTCAGTATTATTCACATCTCGGTTTCATAATGTTGTTAATAAATATTTGTTGATTTTCTATATCGTAAAGGTCGGTTTAATAAATACCAAGGGTCAAACATTTATGCGGATAAAATCATCAAGTTTATAGAAAACAATATAAATTATGATGAATCAGTATAAATTATGATGCAAAAGAACCTAAATAGGTATATTTCATCTATAAAAATTGTTCGTCATCGGCGGATGAGAGATCGATAAACTTGCTTATAAAAACAAGTTTATCTAAGTTTGTTTTAGAAAAAGAAAGACACAAACCAATGCCTGATAATCAACCCCTTGCGAATGACTTTATCAGCCAAATAACGGCCATCGTTGAGAAAAATCTTTCCAATGAGCAGTTTGGGGTTGCCGAACTCGCCCACGAGCTGAATATGAGCCGCTCAAACTTACTGCGCAGGGTGCAGAAACTTACCCAATTGTCGGTAAGTCAACTCATTAGGCAAGTACGCTTGAAACGCAGCATGGATCTGTTGCAGGAGTCTTCCTTAAATATTTCCGAAATAGCTTATCAAGTAGGATTTAGCAGTACTTCTTATTTCATCAAATGCTTTCGTGAACATTATGGATACCCCCCGGGATCTGCTAATAAAATAATAACGGAGGAGAATATACCAGACCCCATTGCTCCTTCAAAACGTAAACGGCACGTGATGATGGTCATGGTCTCTGTAGGCCTGTTAACGCTGTTAGCCATTGCTTTATTTAAGTATGTACAGAAAAAACCCCACGAAACAGGTTCACTTGAAAAATCCATCGCGGTATTGCCCTTCAAAAATGACAGTAACGATTCTACCAATATCTATTTAATCAATGGTTTGATGGAGTCAACGTTGAGTAACCTTCAAAAAATAAAAGACCTGAAAGTAATCAGCAGAACATCATCAGAAAAATATAGAAACACCTTTAAATCCGTCCCCGAAATGGCTGAGGAACTACATGTAAATTATTTTGTCGAAGGAAGCGGCCAAAAAATCGGGAGCCGGATTTTATTGAACGTTCAATTAATTGAGGCGCCAAATGATCGGCACTTATGGAGCCGGCAATACCGAAGAGAGGTTACCGATATTTTTCAGCTGCAACAAGAGGTTGCCAAGGATATCGCCAAAGAGATCCAGGCCATTATTACCAGAGAGGAACGGTCAAGAATAGAGAAAAACCCCACCGAAAATTTACAAGCTTATGATCTGTTTTTAAAAGGGAACGACTTAATGAATAAAGGCGGCCTCGAAAATTTGGAAAAAGCGCTTAAGCACTATAAAAAAGCCATTGAATATGACTCAGAATTTGCGCTTGCTTATGCTGTTTCTACCATCGCCTATTACTATCTGGATCTTTTTCAGGAAAAAAAATCTTATGCTGCCGAGATGGGGGTTTATGCCGATAAAGCCATCTTGTACGACCCCTTACTAGCAGAAAGCATGATAGCCAAAGCCTTATTTTATGCCCACCGAAAGGAATATAAGTCCGCTGTTCCCTATCTTGAAAAAGCGCTGGAGTATAAACCCAATTCTATTCTGGCTATCCATTTTCTGTCTGATTTCTATAACCATGCTATCCCCAATACCACCAAATATTTAGAATATGCACTTCAAGGAACTAGGCTAGATGTAGGTGTGCAGGATTCTGCTACTGCAAGCCTTAACTATCTACATCTTAGCAATGCTCTCATACAAACCGGATTTGTAGAAGAATCGCTTCACTACATTGATCAGTCAATAGCCTATAATTCCAATAATTCTTATGCTAGTTGGGTCAAAGCAGCCGTCCTCTTTGCAAGGGACGGTAATGTAAATCAAACAAAACAAATCTTATTGCGAGAAATCGAAAAAGATAGTACGCGCCTCCATATTTTGCAAGAACTAGGGAATGTATGTTATTATCAAGGTGATTATCAAGAGGCTCTTCGATACTACACTCCATTTATAGCCCTTCGTAAGGCCTATCAATTGGATATTTTCAACAATGTAGACCTTACCATTGGTATTGTATTATCTAAATTAAACCGCCAAGAAGAATCGAATAGATTTATAGTCCGTTTTAAACATTTTGCAGAAAATGATTCCTCTATTTATAAACATATACATTTAGCGATGTATTATGCATACTTGGGAGATACTCAAAAAACAATAGATCACATGGTACTATTTTCCAAGGAAGACAATTATCAGTATTGGATACTTTTGTGGGAAAAAGATCCCTTGGTTGCACCTTTTCGAAACCGGCCAGCATTCAAAGAAGTAATGCATACCATCAAAAGTAAATTCTGGAAACAGCATCGTCAAACGAGGGATTTATTGGAGGAGAAAGGATTACTATAAGTACAAAAACGCACACTAAGTGTTCGAAATCGAACACTTCATACGAACGCCAACAAGCGCTATTTGCCCAAATGAGCGTTTTAATAATATGGCAATATAGTTGAGTAAAGATATAAGACAAAAGTAGCAAGACATAAGACTAAAAGGTAAAAGGCTTTTAAGAATAACTTGATACTTGATACTTGATACTTGATACTTGATACTATAATGATAAAGAACTATCTAAAAATCGCTTGGCGAAATTTGAGGAAGAATAAGGTGTATTCGTTCATCAATTTATCAGGCCTTACCATTGGGCTTACCTGTTGTTTCATTATAACACTTTATCTAGTGAATGAAGTCAGTTATGATCGATATCATAAAAATGCAGAAAATATCTATCGGGTGGAACGGACTTTTCTAAATGAAGAAAGCAAAAGTGTTTCATTAGCCCTAGGTGCTGTTGCGCCCCCGGTGGGCCCCTTATTAAAGGGCGATTTTAACGAAATTAAAGCTATAACGACCTTATTGCCCGTCGGCGACGGAACCATTCAATACGAAGATAAAATCTTTAAAGAGGATGAATTATACTTTGCTGAAGAAAATTTATTTGACCTTTTCGATATAAATCTCATCTCCGGGGATATCAAAAGTGCTTTAAGTGAACCTTATTCTATCTTGTTAACCGAAGAGATGGCGAGGAAATATTTTGGGAATGAGAGCCCTGTCAATAAAATGATTAAGATCAACCAACAGTTACTTTTTAAAGTAACGGGAGTCTACGAGTCACTGCCTCAAAATACACACTGGCATCCCAATGTATTGCTTTCTTTTAGCTCTTTAAAAGACACCCTTATTTACGGGGAGGAAAAACTACGAACAAACTGGGGAAACAATATGTTTTATAGTTACTTAATGCTTCCTGAGCATTACGATGCTAAAAAACTCGAAGCACAACTCCCCGCTTTTCTGGATAGGCATGTTCCGGACGCGAACAATAAAGCTTCCAATTGGACATCTCTATCGCTTCGGAAACTCACTGACATCCATTTATATTCCCATAAAGATTCTGAACTGGAAGAAAATGGCGATATAAAAAGGGTGTATATCTTTTCGGTTATAGGTTTCTTCATCTTACTCATTGCCTGCATCAACTATATGAACCTATCTACGGCACGCTCATCATTAAGGGCGAGGGAGATTGGTGTCAGGAAGGTGGTGGGGGCAAATAAAAAAGAGCTTATTGCCCAATTTCTTAGCGAAAGTGTTTTAATCAGCTGGCTAGCGGCCATTCTTTCCGGCATCATCACCTGGTTAACACTACCTTGGCTGAATACGCTTTCCGGCCAGGGGCTATCTATGTCTCTACTATTGAAACCGCAAATTTTGATCCCCTCTCTGCTACTTCCGTTCTTTATTGGCATCCTTTCGGGTATCTATCCAGCTATTTTCCTTTCCGCTTTCCGGCCGGTAAAAGTGCTGAAGGGCCTTTTCAAAAGCAGCGAAAAAGCCTTTTCGCTAAGAAAAGTATTGGTGGTCATCCAATTTTCCATCTCCATCATCCTCATCATAAGCACCGTTGTTGTTTTTCAGCAACTACACTATATACAAAACAAGTCATTAGGCTTTAATAAAGAACAGGTTGTTATTTTAAGTAACAACGATGGCTTTGATAGTTCTTTCCAATCTTTCAGAACATCTTTACTTGCCAACACGTCTATACAGGACGTCGCCAGATCCAGTCGCATTCCATCCGGCAGATTATTGGACGCCGATGCCTCCCAAATAACTCTTGGGAATTCACTCGCCCCATCGAAAGCCGATATCAAGTATGTGCGTGTAGACGAAGGATTTATACCGACCTATAATATCCAGCTAGTAAAAGGTAGAAATTTTATAGGCCCCAATAGCTCGGATACATCTTCTTTTGTACTTAACCAAGCGGCAGTAAGAGCTCTTGGCATCCAAACCGATGAAGAGGTGATTGGAAAACAATTTAAATACGGGGGCCGTAACGGTCAGATTGTCGGTATCATCAATGATTTTAACTTCGAGTCGTTGCATCAACGCATTCTACCACTGGTGTTATTTAATTCCACAGAGCAAAATGATTATGGCAGGATTTCCGTGAAGGTGTCGGGAAACACACAACAGGCTCTTCAACATATTGAAGCTACCTGGAAGAAATACCTGCCCGAGGTGCCTTTTGACTATAGCTTTTTAGATAACCGCTTTGCCGATCTCTATAAGGCAGAACAACAACAGCAGGTTATTTTCACCACCTTTGCCGGAATAGCTATTTTCATTGCCTGCTTGGGCCTATTTGGTTTATCTGCCTTCACGATCACCCAACGCGTAAAAGAAATTGGCATCCGCAAAGTACTGGGAGCAAGTATCGGCAGTATCGTAGCTTTGTTATCAAAAGATTTTCTTTTATTAGTAGCTTTTGCAGCCATCATTGCTTTCCCGATCACCTGGTTTGCCATGCACAATTGGTTGAGCGATTTTGCTTATCGCATTGATATCTCCTGGTGGGTATTCGTGATTGCGGCAGGTATAGCGCTATTGATTGCTTTTGTCACAATCAGTGTACAGACCATTAAAGCGGCTTTGGCCAATCCAGTGAAATCTTTGCGAAGTGAATAATTTAGTTGCCAGTTCTGGGTTGCCAGTTGTGCGTAATTATCTTGCTCACAACTCGCAACTATTATCTTATCTTTGCCCTGCATGCAATACTTCAAAAAGCTTCAACAGCTGCTTGATGTGGAAAAGGAAGCTGACTTAGCCTCTTTTCATCAAGCGAGCTCCCAACAAGATATTGGACAGAAAAGAACGATAGGCCAGCTCTGGTATCCCATTGCTATCAAAGATCAAGAATTGGGACGTGGCGACTACCTAAGTGTTGAAGTTGTGCGTACCACCCATCTGGAAGTACCGCATCAATTCAGGTATGGTGTACAGGCCGCTCTTTTTTCCAATCACGACATCACTACCCACCGCATAGAAGGTACGGTTATAGCCATCGGTGAAAACTGGATCAAGATAAGTTTTCGCATAGACGAATTACCAGATTGGACTGATAATGGTAAGCTGGGCCTGGAAATGCTATTTGACCAGTATAGCTACGAAGAGATGCAGAAAAGCCTGAAAGAGGCCGAAAAACAGGAAACAAGCCAAATACTTTCTCCTCTATCACAAGTGCTCATCGGAAATAAAGCGCCAAGATTCAACGAAAACAAGGATTCTGTAGCATCCGCTCGACTAAACGAGGTTCAGCAACAGGCTGTAAACCATATCGCTTCAGCAACAGATATCGCCCTCGTACATGGCCCGCCGGGAACTGGAAAAACAACAACCCTTGTAGAAGCCATAAAAGTACTACTGGCAAAGGGTACAACGCAGCTATTGGTAACGGCCCCGAGTAATGCGGCGGTGGATGTATTAACCGAGAAATTGGCCGAAGAAAAGATCTCTGTTATTCGGGTAGGTAACCCTGCCCGTGTTTCCAAAAGCCTGTTAGAAAAAACACTTGATCATCAAATACGTGCGCATGTCTTCGTAAAAGACAATCAAAAACTCAAAAAGCAGGCGGCACAATTGCGAGACATGGCCCATAAGTATAAAAGGAAATTCGGTTCTGCTGAACGCGCTCAGCGGAAAGCATTATTTGCCAGCGCCCGCGATATCATGAAGGAGTTGGAAGCAAATGAGGCTGTGGCCATCGATACGGTTTTAAATAATGCCCAAGTAATTACCGCTACACTGGTGGGTACCAATCATCCGAGTATACGTAAGCGTACATTTCACACCCTTATCATCGATGAGGCCGCCCAAGCGCTAGAACCGGCTTGTTGGATCCCCATTTTACGTACCCAAAAATTAATCATGGCGGGGGATCACCAGCAACTTCCACCCACCATAAAATCGTCAGGAAAAGAAGCGAAAGCCCTCATGCATACGCTTATGCAAAAATGTATAGAAAGATATCCTGATACAGTGGTAAGTCTTCAGGAGCAATACCGTATGCATGCTTCCATTATGGACTTTCCATCACAACAATTTTATGCAAACAGCTTGCAGGCGCATCCATCTGTTGCCACGCGCAAACTCTTTATGACAGACCTTTCTGTTCAATTTGTGGATACCGCCGGTTGCGGCTTTGAAGAAAAAAACAAGGACAACAGCATCTATAATCCAGAGGAAGCCTCTTTTACAGTACGGCTATTGGCACAATATCTTCATCAGCTATCTACGGGAAATATCCTTCCTACAGTAGGCCTTATCTCGCCGTATCGCGCACAGGTATCAGAACTGAAAGAACAGGCATCAGCCTCACCTTTAGCTTCTTATGATGGTTCGCTAAGCGCAAACACTATTGACAGTTTTCAAGGGCAGGAGCGCGATGTGATCTGTATCAGCCTGTGCAGAAGTAATACAGAAGGCACCATTGGCTTCCTAGCGGATATACGGAGAATGAATGTCGCGATGACAAGAGCCAGAAAAAAACTATTGATCATAGGTGATAGCAGCACACTAACAGTGCATCCTTTTTATCGGGATTTTATCAAATTTTGTGAAGATAACGGATTTTATCAAAGTGCTTGGGAGTATATGGAATATTGACTTTACTTTCTTTCCCCGCGAAAGAAAGTAACAAAGAAAGCTCCGGCTGCAAATCTTCCTTCGAATGTTAGTGCATTTACTTAGCCTGTGTTACCCGGAATATTTGACGCCGATATGAGGTTATGAATGGTCACTGGCAAGAAAAAACAACGATCTTAGAACAGGGTGTAAACTATCTACGTAGTTAAGGTTTGTCTAACAAATCAAAATAAATCCACTTTAAGCGCTCATGCTAATGTGTACTTTAAAACGGCTATTTTTGCTTACTTTTAAAGGTATTCAAGCTACTTCATGGTCTGCGGAAGAAAGTGGAATAAAAATCACCCTAACAAAGCTAGTAAATCATCCTTAGATAGTTTTTGAAAAAACGAAGAGTCGGCAGCAATCAGTTCATCGAAGAGCATCCGTTTTTTATCCTGCAACTTCATCATTTTTTCCTCAACCGTATCTGCACAAACCAGACGTACAGCAACCACATGTTTTTGCTGACCGATCCTGTGGACACGATCAATCGCCTGATTTTCTACAGCAGGATTCCACCAAGGGTCCACCATATATACATAATCTGCCGCTGTGAGGTTCAATCCGGTACCACCAGCTTTCAAGCTAATCAGAAAAACACGTTTCTCCTCTTCCTCCTGAAAAGACGTGACCACTTGGCTCCTGTTTCGTGTACTACCAGTTAAATAAGCATATGCAATGCTCTTTTTATCTAATTCTTTACGGATAAGGTCCAGCATCGAAACAAACTGGGAGAACACCAATATTTTATGCTGTGGCGCCTTTTCGGTAATTTGCTCCATCAAAGTATCCAGTTTGGCTGATTCGTCGCCCGGCAAACGCCCTTCGCCCAGCAATACCGGCGAATCACAAATCTGTCGTAATAAGGTTAAACCGCGCAGCACATGCACGGAACTTCTCTTCAATTCCTCATTGGTGGTAGCCGAGATATATTCCCTAAACTCGCGCTCATATGCTTTATAGATTTTCTTTTGTACGGCTCCCATTTCGCAACTTAGCAGTACTTCCGTTTTTTCAGGCAGTTCTAACTCCACTTCGCGTTTCGTTCTTCTTAAAATAAACGGTTTCACCTTTTCGCGCAGCATTTTTAGACGCTTCTGATCATGAAACTGATCAATCGGTAACAAATAAACATCCTTAAAATACTTTTTATTCCCTAATATCCCGGGATTGATAAAAGAAAGTTGCCCAAACAAATCAAAAACATTATTCTCTAAAGGGGTACCGCTAATAACCATACGGTTGCGTGCTACCAGCAATCTGGCCGCCTTATACCGTTGCGATTCCGGATTTTTGATATACTGCGATTCGTCTAGAAATACATAGTCGAATTTCTTCTCTTTTAACAGTTTAATATCCGACACCATCGTTCCGTAGGTAGTCAATACGATATCCACTTCGTCAAAGGCGCTTAGGTCTTTACTTCTACCTCCCGCATGATGACTCCGTACGCTTAAAGTAGGTGCAAATTTAGCCACCTCCTGTTGCCAATGGAACATGAGGGTGGTTGGTACGATTAATAAATGCGTACGTTTTCCCTGCTTTTCCCGTAAATGCAATAGAAAGGCAATGATCTGGATCGATTTACCAAGCCCCATATCGTCTGCCAGGCATCCTCCAAAACCCATATCATCCAAAAAATTCAGCCATGCAAGCCCTTGTTCCTGATAGGAGCGTAAAGTGCCCTGTAATCTCTCGGGTGCTGCCACTTCCTCTATACGGTCAACATGTGCCAGCCTTTCTTTATATAGTACCAATTCTTTTTTTACGGATGCATCCAGCTGCTCCTCATCAAATAACTCTTCAATCGCCGTGAAATTACTCTTCGCTATTCCGATCGTCTCCTCATCCAGGAGTTCCCCTATACTAAAATACCGTATAAATTTATCGATCCATTCCTCTGGAATAATACCTAAAGTACCGTCATCTAAACGTACAAACTTCCGCTTATCATGAATGGCCGTAGAAAGCTGTTTAAGGGAAGCCTTACTCCTTCCAAAGAATACCTTTGCTTTCACATTAAACCAGTTAAAACCGCTTAAAATACGGATAGTTACTTTACCTTTATATGGATTATAACGGCTTCCTTCTAGTTCGTTAAAACCAAAAATGCTGATTCCCTCTTCAAACCACGTATCAAAGGCATTCAAAAACCATTCTTCATCTAAAAATCGTTTGCGATGCAGATAGAGATATTCCAATTCGTTATCTATTTGTTCCTCAAAAAAAGGATGCTGCCGAATTAGTAAGGACACAAAATTATTCTCCAGTTGTTCATCCCGTTTAACCAGGTACACTTCTCCATCGGTATCTCCCCAATGGATCTGTTTTTTACTACGCACCGCTACTTCTGCTTCACCGTATCTGACTACGGGTGTCATCATCACAAAGTTGCCAAAATCAGCGAGGTAAATCTGCTTTTCAACAGCTGTTCCCAACTGCTCCAACTGTTGCTGCCCTGCTTCTTTTACATATTCATATTGCAAGGAGATACGGTCTTCCAGCTTGGCCAGCACCTGTTTCCTAAAATCAGGATATTTCGCCTCATGTATCAATAAATGGTCATTAGTATACTTAAATAACCGTATTAGTCCGAGCACTTGCACGCTGTCTACCAGATATAACGTATTGTTTGCTAACAGGAAATAGGTAAATCGCAATTCTAAGCCATTCATCGCATAGGTTGCGCCCTCGATATCGATCGTTCCGACGAGCTCATAAAACGGTGCTTTTTTACGGATGCCTAATTTTATTGTTTTCGGTAGCATTTTCACTTGCACCGGAACAATGGATGTGGGGTTTATTTTTTCTGAACGTGCAGCGTCATGAAAGTAAAAAGGATAATCAAAAGGATTAGCAAGGATTGCCTTGAGGGCTTCCAAATCTTGATTAGACGGTTTTGCTTCAACAGGGTGCTGAAATTTATGGATGGCGGTAAAAAACTTTACCTGCTGTTGTCCTTCCAGTGTCCATACTTGCTCTAGAGGATTCAATACATTTAAAGGTTGTTTCACCTTCCCTTCCTTTGTCAATGAAGCCTGATACAGGTCGATCATCAAATGATGATAATACTTATGCTGCTTAATGACAAGGAGGAACTGCTGATCGGTCTTTGCAGCATCTGCTGTACCTAAGTCGGGGGCCGTTGGCTCCAGCCAAGATGACCATTCCTTCAATCGCGCGTCACTCACAGGAAGCAACGACGATAATTTAGGTATAAGCAATAGCTCATCCTCTTGATATTCCAGTTCAAAAAAACGATCCAAAGAAGATTCTCCTTCCAAACCATAGTCTTTCGCCTTTTCACGCAATAGCTTATCGCGCAACAAGTCATCGAAGAACACTCGATAGCTCGCTTTTTTTAACAGCGCGTGCAGTACCAAAGATTCTTCTTCCGTCAGCTTTCCTGCTAATCCATCCGTTTTGCTCTGGATCAGAAGACCTTTTGCCGTCTCTTCTACGCTTATTTCCGGAAAATCGGCATGTGCTATATACGAACCAAAAAGCCCTTTCCCAATGCTTAAGCTACTCGCTTTGATTTGCTGATAAGCAGAGGGAAGGTGATAAACTCCGGCCTCCGTTTGCTGAAAAATGAATGCTTCCGTCAGTTGTGACAGTTTCAAGTTTGCCAAAAGCACTTGATGATATTCGGAAGACGGTTCTGCAAGTAAAGCGGAATTGCTGTTCATGTATATCGCTGTTGATTTTCAAAGTTAATCAATTTAATAAAATGAATACTTGATTGTCGCCCACCTCAATATGGGATACACTTTTTGTTCGTTTTCTGAAATCATACTGTTACGTTTTATTTCTTATTAAGGTTAAATCGTGGTATTTAAACCGTATCCGTTCATACCGATAGTTCCACATCTTCTGCCTTTTCAGCCTTATTCGCTAACTCTACCAATACCTCTTGGCAAAGACTATCAAACAGCTCAAAATATGCTCGCGCTTTATCAAGAAAATACCAGCTAATCATATCCTCATTCATGAGCTGATCCTGCCACCAAATCTGCTTTGGGTTTAAAGAGAGATGAAGCAATCGTGTGTTCTCCTCCATGTTAGAGGAAATTTGATCTACAATTTGTCTGCCTGCAATTCCACTCCAATCAAACATCTCCGGGAGCGATATTTTGGAGGGCAGGAAGCCTACAGCACATCTTAAATATGTATGTAAGCCAACCTGCAGTAAATCACTTAGCAACAATAAGCCTATATCACAAGCCATCTCATCGCTTTTTTTAATCAGGTTGCGAATATTTTCCATGGTGGTTCTTGCATTTCTCCAAATCCTTTCCACCCGTTCATGCTCCCCCTTCCAATCCACCTTGGCCACAGTAAACGAAGGAGCGAAAGTCGATTTCCTGCGTAACACCCACCCTTTAGTCCACAACGTATGGACGAAACGGTCTCCTTCGGCCAGCTTCTTTTTCACATAATCCACATTGAGGTACACCACTAGGGCACTGGCAACTCCCTCCTGTTTGCATTTAAAATGAAACGGCCCTTTATTCTTCATCAGTACGACTAGGTAGAGCTCCACTTTGGCTCCTTGCTTTTCATCATCCTCCTCCCGCTGATGAAACATGTTACCGCCCGAGAATCCTCCTGTATGATAGTTCAACATTATAATCTGTTCGGGATTGTGCTGTTGGCGAATGGTGTCTAATAAAGTGTTGACATCCCGCTTATATGGGTCTGGCCAAGGGAAGTGGGAGAAATCCTCGTATACCTCCTGTAGGGATATCGACGTCGTATTTCCGGTCGTTTTAGCTGCCTGTTGTACGTCTTTGCGCTCCTCCGCAACCGCTACCAGTAGTTGTTCCTGATACATAGTGATCCGTTCAACCATCATCGCTACCATATTATCTAACGCAGTACATGCCAAGGCAGCTTTTTCTAACAGGATATTGAATTCCTCTGCGGTAATTTCTATGACTTCCATCTTCTTGCCCTTTATATAACTCTGATCTAACAGGCGGAACAGCTCTACAGAAGGACTATCATAAGGAAAGATGGACAACAATTGGGGAGCTACATCTCTTACTGACTTCATGAGGTATTCTATATTCTGCGATTTACCTCCGTTCATACCTGCGGTAGCCTGAAACCCTTTAAGGCGCACTGCCAAAAACTGGTGCAACATGAAGGTTGCCTGACCATAGTCGCCCTTAGCAGTATAGTTGTTCACCGCCTCTCTAAACTCTTCCGAGCTCTTCCTGCATTTTTCGTAGTTTAACCGGGAGAGCTCCAGCAAACCCGTAATGGACTTGTGTGATAAGAGCGGACTTTTCTTCTTCGATGCCACGAACAGTTCATGCTGAGGCAAGGAAGCATAGGTATAGTACAGGCTCCCTTGCTTCAATTGATTTTGCCACTCTCCTGCAAGCATCATATCAAAAGGAATTTCGGCCGTATCCGACATGCACAGGGATACAATAGGCGCCATCGCCTTGGGAGACAATCCTTTGACCGGATTAACCACCAACAGGAGATGGTGCTGCTCCTCTTCCAAAAAAGGATAGGAAAAAAGAAAAACGCAATGTAAATCCAATCGCTGAATCAACCTTTCGACAAGAATCTTTGTAGCTGCTGTTTTCATATAAAACTAATTTTTGTACATATTTTCTATACAAACATATAGATATAATTTCAATAAACAAATAAAAATATATAGATTTTCTATATAAATAATCAGTTTATCGATACAAATAAATGTTTTATGTGTTCATATCAGTGAAGTCTGATAACTGTTCCGTTATTCCACCAAAAGAATTTATCGCCCTTATCCAAAAAGAATCCCTTCAAAAAGCTTACCATAGTGATTACTATGCCTCCACCATCCGGGTTAAAACATGGTTACAAATACGCATTAACTTAATCATTTAATAATCTCTTTTTAACGTGACGAAGTAATAACTTAACATACAGTGTTTAAATTCGACCATGAAAAAGATTGTAGCTATTACCTGCATTTCGTTAATTGCTTTCGGAGCTTATGCGCAAAAGAAAATGGATCTAGAAGCCCATCGTGGTGGAAGAGGTCTGATGCCAGAAAACTCTATAGAAGCTATGATATCTGCCTTAGACATGGGCGTAACAACCTTGGAAATGGATCTCGGCATTTCTAAAGACGGTCAAGTAGTGGTTTCCCACGACAGCTACATGGCATCCGACTTTATGCGTAAACCAGATGGCTCAGATATCAGTAAAAATGAAGAAAAAACACTGCTGCTGTATGGTATGAATTATGAGGAGATCAAAAAATATGATGGTGGGACAAAACCTCATTCACAATTTCCAGAACAGAAAAAACTAAAAACCTACAAACCACTTTTTAGCGAGTTGATTGATAGCGTAGAGAACTATATCAAAAAAAACAAGCTAAAACCCGTTATGTATAATGTGGAGATAAAAAGCACTCCGGCTGGTGATGGCACTGAACATCCTGAACCGGAAGTTTTTGTTCAAAAAGTAATGGACATCATTCAACAGCACAAAATAGGCAAAAGAACCATTATCCAATCCTTTGACATTCGACCTTTACACGTTTTGCATCAATCATACCCTAAACAGAGGCTATCCTATCTGATATACACAAAGGATTCTTTTTCAGATCATGTGAAGAAACTTGGTTTCAAACCGGCGATACTAAGTCCGCTGTACACCACAGTAACGTCCGATTTAGTCAAAGAAGCACATCAAAATAAGGTGGAGATCATTCCATGGACGGTGAACACGGTTGCAGACATCCAAAAAATGGAAGATTTAGAAGTGGATGGGATTATTTCCGATTATCCTAATCTCTTATTGGAAGTTTTTGGCACCAAAAAGAAGTGATAACGTCCCGTTATTTTATGTCTTAATTGTGTAGTTGAACTTCGTCAAAAGCCTGTATCTTTGCTTTGATATGAAGCTTGACGTCCCTTCTCTACGGCAATACATCAAACCTTTTGACGCGTTTAATCCATATGAATTATACGCCCTATTAAGGCTTAGAAGTGAAGTGTTTGTGGTGGAACAAAACTGTGCCTTTTTAGACGCAGATAATAAAGACCAACTATGCCACCATCTGTTAATTTACCAGAATGATCAGCTAGCAGCTTATGCCAGATTGGTTCCTCCGGCGATATCCTATCCAGAAATGTCTATCGGGCGTATCGTCACCAGTCTTTCAGCAAGAGGTACCGGACTTGGAAAAGAGCTCATGATCAGATCAGTACAAGCCTGCTACGACTTGTTTGGAGAGGGCGATATTCGCATTGGTGCGCAGGTTTATGCCGTTCCTTTTTATGGATCCATAGGCTTTGTCCCGGATGGTGAAATTTATGATGAAGACGGTATTGACCATATCGAAATGGTAAAAAAGATCGCATAGAATGCCTTTGTTCAGAATCGAACAGCAAGTGTTCGATTTCGGACAGTTCAACACCCCTCAAAACAAATCAAAACACTGTATATCAAACATATACGAACATGGACTAACTTTCGCTCCATTTCTTATTAGGCCAGATGCCCTCAGCTATTGTCTGAAGCATCATCACAATAAGGAATGCTATGTTCAAGAATTACCTAAAAATCGCTTGGCGAAATCTGTTAAAGAATAGAAAGTCTTCGTTCATTAATATCATTGGCCTTGCTTTGGGCATGGCGGTTTTTATCTTGATCGCTTTATGGATCTGGGATGAACTTTCCTTTAATAAATACCATAAAAACTATGAGCAGATTGGGCAGTTTGTACAAACACAGCAATGGAACGGACAGACTTTCTCGGGAGTGGCTCAACCATTCCCTTTGGGTAATGAGCTCAAAACTACCTATGGAGATAATTTTAAATATTTAGCCATGGCTTCCTGGGAGGGCGATCGTGTGCTTTCCCATCTTGATAAAAACCTTTCACAAAACGGCATATATATAGACATTGACGGACCTAAAATACTCTCGTTGGATGTTGTAAAAGGGAGTTTGGACGGTTTGCAAGACCCCAATAGCATCATGCTTTCGGAATCAGCTGCTAAAGCTTTCTTTGGCGATGAGGATCCTATCAACCAACTGATGAAGATCAGTCAGCGTTACGATGTAAAAGTAACCGCTGTCTACAAGAATCTGCCTTATAATACCACTTTCAAAAACCTCCAATTTATAGCGCCCTGGGATTTATACATTACCACAGAACCTTGGATAAAAAGAGCAGCTACACAGTGGGACAATAATTCCTTTCAGGTTTTCGCTCAGATACACAACCATACCGATTTTGCAACGGTTAATAAAAATATCGTCAATGCCAAGCTCAATCGTGTTTCTGACGAAGAAAGAAAGAAATTCCACGCACAGATTATTTTACATCCCATGAAAGATTGGCATTTACGCAATGAATGGAAAGAAGGAAAAGTAATCGGCGGGTTGATTGAATATGTAAAACTTTTTAGTCTCATTGGCTTATTTGTACTCTTGCTTGCCTGTATCAATTTCATGAACTTAAGTACCGCTCGATCAGAAAAAAGAGCGAAAGAGGTGGGGATACGAAAAACGGTTGGTTCCCCTAAAAGGCAGCTTATCTTTCAGTTCTTAAGCGAGTCCATCCTGATTGCTTTCATCGCGTTTGCTATTTCCCTATTGCTGGTCATGTTAACCTTACCTTGGTTCAACGAAGTTGCCAATAAAAAAATGGGAATCCTTTGGACGAACGGTTGGTTTTGGAGTGCCGGAATATTATTTACGTGCTTAACGGGTATCATCGCGGGTAGTTACCCCGCCTTTTATCTTTCTTCTTTTAATCCGTTAACCGTTTTAAAAGGAACATTTAAAGTAGGAAAATCGGCCAGCATACCCCGTAAGGTATTGGTTACTATACAATTTACAATTTCTGTCGCGCTGATTATCGGCACCATCATTGTCTTCCGACAAATCCAATATACCAAGGATAGGCCGGTAGGCTATAGCCGCGACAGGCTACTCATGATCCTCATGTCAACACCTGATTTTTACGGTAAGTTCGATGTATTAAGAACTGCACTCAAAGAAAAAGGAGCTATTGAAGAGTTATCACAATCATCCAGTCCGCTTACAAGCGTCTGGTCGAATAGCGGTGGTTTTGAGTGGGAAGGCAAAGATCCTAATCTCTCCACCGACTTTGCCGTTATTTGGGTAACGCACGAATTTGGTAAGACGGTCGACTGGCAAATAAGAGCAGGAAGGGATTTTTCAAGAGATTTTTCCACTGATTCTGCCTCCATAGTCATCAACGAGGCTGCGGCAAAATTTATAGGCATAAAAGATCCAGTAGGTAAAACCGTCAATTGGGATAAACCTTACCGTATAGCCGGTGTTGTGCAAAATTTGGTAATGTCCTCACCCTTTGAACCGGTAAAACCCACTATTTATTTTTTGGATTATGAGAATGTCAGCTGGATCAACCTAAAGCTGAATCCCAATAAGAGCACGAGCGAATGTATCAATGCCATAGAGGCTGTCTTCAAAAGAATTATCCCGAATGCACCATTTGAATATAAATTTGTAGATAGTGAATACGCAGCAAAATTTGCGCAGGAAGAGCGGATCGGCAAACTAGCTTCATTCTTTGCATTATTGGCTGTCATCATCAGTTGTTTAGGTGTCTTTGGTTTAGCCTCCTTTATGGCCGAGCAACGTACCAAAGAAATCGGCATCCGCAAAATAGTAGGTGCGACCATTTTCCAGCTATGGACTTTATTATCAAAAGAATTTGTGCTGTTGGTCATTACGTCCTGTTTCATCGCCATACCCATTTCGTATTATTTTCTGCACGGATGGCTGCAGAGATACACTTATCGATCAGCAATCTCCTGGTGGATTTTCGCTGTAACTGTAATAGGTGCTATCTTACTGACCGTTATTGTCGTTAGCTTTCAAACCATTAAAGCTGCCAGATCGAAGCCAGTGGATAGTTTAAGGAATGAATGATCAGTTGTGAGTTGCGGGTTGTCAGTTGTGCGAGAAAAGCTTAAAGACAAAAGACATAAGTAGCAAGACATAAGACTTTATACAGTGGAAGGCAGAAGGCTTATAGTAATAACTTGATACTTAATACTTGATACTAATATGTTAAAAAACTACATCAAAATCGCGTGGCGGAACTTAATGAAAAGCAAACTGTTTTCTTTCATAAACATTGCTGGACTTTCCATTGGCATCACGGCTTGCCTAATGATTTTTTTATTCGTGAAACATGAGTTTAGCGTAGATCGCTTTCACTCCCAGGGCGAACATATCTACCGGGTGATGCGGGGTATCGAACGGGATGGCGAAGAACAGAAAGTATCGTATCTGTCTGCACCTTATGCTCCAGCATTATTAAATGATTTTAAAGATGAGATAAAAAGAGCAGTACGCGTGCGTCCAAATGATGGATTAATGAGCATCGGCGATCGGTCTTTTCGCGAACAGAAGATTTATGATGTGGATGCTGATTTTTTTCAGTTATTCTCCTTTCCCTTGATCAAAGGCAATCCATCCAAGGTCTTAAAAGACCCAACAAGCGTGGTACTAACGGAGACTACCGCCAAAAAGTACTTTGGAAGCGTAGATCAAGCTATGGGTAAGGTAATTGAGCTTAATAAACGTCTTCCATTAACCGTAACCGGCATCGCAAAAGATGTTCCATCCAATTCGCATCTTGACTTTGATCTTGTTGTCCCTTTTTCAAACTATGAAAATCAGGAAGGGATGAACGTATGGATCAATAACAGCTTATATACCTATGTTTTATTAGATCCTAAGGCAGATTCAAAAAAAGTTGGTGAGCAATTCCCCCGTTTCATGAAGAAATACATGGAATCTGACATGCAGCAGTATGGCTATAAATTCAGCTTATCGCTTACGCCCTTAAAAGATGTATACTTTGAAAAAAATTATTTTGACGATGCAAAACAGGGAGATAAAAAGGTCGTTTACATTTTTCTATCTGTTGCGCTCTTGATATTGCTTATCGCCTGTATTAATTTCATGAACCTTTCTACCATCCGGGCGGTTGAACGTTCCAAAGAAGTAGGTATGCGCAAAGTACTGGGGGCTTTACGCAAACACCTTATCGGTCAATTCATAGGAGAATCGCTTTTACTGACTTCGTTTGCCTGCTTAGTAGCTGTAGGTTTATTGCTTTTGTGCATGCCTCTATATAATGAGCTATTAGGTTATCAGTTGAGCATTTCCTGGAATACATTTTCCTCATGGACGTATCTTGTTGGTTTAATCTTACTTATTGGTCTTGTGGCGGGGGGCTATCCGGCCTTCTTTCTTTCTACCTTCTCACCCATACAGGCACTGAAGGAAAAGCTGAAATTAGGAAAAGGCTCATTCTTCAGACAGGCACTGGTGGTTATACAATTTAGCATTTCCGTTTTCTTGATTATCGGAACCATCGTGGTGTATAAACAAATGAGCTATATCAAACACAAGAATTTGGGCTACGATGAAGAGCAGACGATCATTGTTCCTATAACTAATAGTGCTATATACGACCATTTACAGACCTTTAAAACCGACCTCCAAAATGAAAGTGCGGTGGCTTCTGTTTCGCTCATGTCGGGCGAACCGGGGGGTTATTTTGATGGCCAAATGTTTGAGGTAGATGAGCATTCTGAAAAATGGAGAGGCCGTACCGCTTTTGCAGACTTCGATTACGTGAAAACGCTCGGTTTAAAAGTCATTGCAGGAAGAGACCTGTCGCCTACCTATGCTACAGATTCTACCGATGCCGTGCTCATCAACCGAACAGCCGCCACACAGCTTGGCTGGACACCTGAAAACGCCATTGGGAAATGGATGAGGAATACTGTTCGGGATGACGCCAAGCGGAAAATTGTGGGTGTTATAGAAGATTTTAATTTTCTCTCCCTCAAGGAAAACATAGAACCATTAGTCATTTCGCCAAATGAAGATTGGAGGGTGATTCTTGTTAAGTTAAATGCCGGAAATCTCCAATCGGGTCTCGATTTGGTAAAACGTGCCTATACGAAGTCGGCGCCCGACTACCCCTTTGAGTATAGTTTTTTAGATCAGCAATTCGATCGATTGTATAGAAACGATCTACGTCAACAAACGCTTTTAAGTGTGTTCGCGGGATTAGCCATATTCATTGCCTGCCTAGGCCTTTTTGGCTTGGCCTCGTTCACCGCTACCAAGCGTATCAAAGAAATAGGCGTTCGGAAAGTGTTAGGCTCATCCATCCAGGGCATCGTAATCTTATTGTCTAAGGATCTAATAAAACCAGTGTTAATAGCCACTTGTCTTGCTATACCCATCAGTTATTATATTATGCATAACTGGTTGCAGAATTTTGCGTACAAAACAAGTTTACATTGGTGGATATTTTTACTGGCTGCCGCCATTACTTTTATTATTGCTTTGACTACGGTGGGCTTTAAAGCCATCAAAGCCGCATTGGCCAATCCGGTGGATAGTTTGCGGAATGAATGATAATAGACATAAGATATAAGTAGCAAGACATAAGACGGCAGTGAACAGTGATGAGTGACGAGTAACAAGAAGCAACAACACAGACTGATTACTGATTACGCGTTACTAATTACTTAATATAAATCTTGATACTTGATACTATAATGATAAAGAACTATTTCAAAATCGCTTGGCGGAACTTGTTAAAGAACGGGAAATCCTCCTTTATTAACATTGCTGGATTAGCGATGGGAATGGCGGTATTTATCTTAATCGCCCTTTGGATATGGGATGAGCTTTCCTACGATAAGTACCATAAAAATTATGAGCGCATTGGGCAGATTGTTCAGACAAACAAATGGAATGGCGAAACGACCTCACAAGTTGCTATCTCTATACCTTTAGGGGTCGAATTGAGCACCAATTACAAAGACAATTTTGATTATGTTGTCTTATCATCTTGGCAAGGAGATCACGTGCTTTCATACGAAGATAATAGCATCACACAAGAGGGGATTTTTATGGATGTTGATGCCCCTAAACTGTTTTCATTAAACATCCTGCAGGGAAGCCTGAATGGCCTAAATGACCCGAATAGTATTATGCTATCTGCTTCAACTGCAAGGGCTCTTTTTGGGAGTACCAACCCTATAAATGCCTTGGTAAAGATTGATCAGAAACTGCCCGTCAAGGTTACGGCCGTATATGAAGACCCGCCCTACAATACAACCGCCAGAGATGTACATTTTATCGCTCCCTGGCAATTGTTTGTCGCCTCTGAAGATTGGGTGAAAAATGCTACTCCGCTCTGGGGCAATAACTCCTTTCAGCTATTTGCACAAATTAAAGAAGGATTATCCTTCGCTGAAGTCAATAAAAATATCGTTAATGCCAAGTCGAATCGCGTATCGGAAGAGGAGAAAAAGAAATTCCAATACCAGATTTTATTGCACCCGATGAAAGATTGGCATTTGCGTAACGACTGGAAGGGAGGCAAAGTAGTAGGCGGGTTGATTGAATATGTACAACTATTCGCCATCATTGGCATTTTTGTGCTGTTATTGGCCTGCATCAATTTCATGAATCTAAGTACTGCACGTTCTGAAAAAAGAGCCAAGGAAGTGGGTATAAGAAAAACGGTGGGGTCACCCAAGAAAGACCTTATTCTGCAATTTTTAAGTGAATCGATGCTAATCGCCTGCTTTGCCTTTATTTTGGCTATTATATTGGTCATTATAGCCTTGCCTTGGTTTAATATAGTTGCTGACAAACAGATAACGATGTTGTGGACAAATGGATGGTTCTGGTTGGGAGGCGTCTTGATCACCTCATTAACGGGCCTTTTAGCCGGCAGCTATCCCGCCTTTTATTTGTCGTCCTTCAATCCGCTAACCGTCTTAAAAGGAACATTTAAAGTAGGCAAGTCTGTGGCGATCCCACGCAAGGTGCTCGTGGTCATTCAGTTTACCATATCTATTGCCTTGATCATCGGAACATTGATTGTTTTTCGCCAAATTCAATATACCAAGGATCGTCCGGTAGGTTATAATCGGGAGCGCTTGATGACGATGGAAATGTCCACTCCGGATTTTTATGGAAAATTTGACATATTACGCAGCGCTTTAAAAGCAGAGGGAGTAATAGAGGAATTGTCCGAATCTTCCAGTCCGCTTACTAATGTAACCTCTAATAGCAGCAATTTTGATTGGGAAGGTAGAGATCCAGATCTTACCCCCGACTTCGCCGTTATCAGAATAACGCATGAATTCGGGAAGACGGTCGACTGGCAGCTGAAAGAAGGTCGAGATTTTTCGCGAGACTTTCCCACTGATACAAATGCTATTATCATCAATGAAGCGGCCGTTCAATTCATGGGAATTCAAGATCCCATCGGGAAATTCATCAAATCAGCTAACGATAAAACCTATCAGATAATTGGTGTGGTGCAAGATTTGGTGATGGAATCCCCGTTTAATCCCGTGAAGCAATCCTTATATTTTTTGGATTATGACGATGTATTCTTTATCAATTTAAAACTAAATCCGCACAAAAGCACATCAGAATGCATTGCGCATATCGAAAAGGTATTTAGAAAAGTGATTCCGAATGCACCATTTACCTATAAATTTGTGGATAATGAATATGCAAGCAAATTTGCGCAAGAGGAAAGGATCGGAAAGCTGGCCAGTGTGTTTGCTTCACTTGCTATCATTATTAGTGCCCTCGGTGTGTTCGGGCTTGCCTCTTTTGTAGCCGAACAACGGACAAAGGAAATCGGCATACGCAAAATTATTGGCGCCAGTGTGTTTCAGCTATGGAAATTATTATCCAAAGAATTCATCTTACTGGTGGGATTGTCTTGCCTCATTGCCATCCCCATTGCCTATTATTACTTGCACGAATGGTTACAAAAATATAGCTATCGCACCTCGATTTCTTGGTGGATATTTGTTATGACGGTCGTCGGATCTCTGTTCTTAACAATCCTGATTGTCAGTTTACAAACCATAAAAACGGTTAGAGCCAATCCGGTGGACAGTTTAAGGAATGAATGATTAGCTGTGAGTTGCGGGTTGTGAGTTGTGCGAGAAAAACTTAAAGAGGAAGGAGATAAGACATAAGATCGGAGTGATCAGTAAACAGTGAAGAGTAACGAGTGACCAGGAGCAACAACACAGACTGATTACAGATTACGCGTTACTGATTACTTAATATAAATATTGATACTAAAAATTAGTATGTTAAAACATTATATAACAACTACGGCACGTTACCTATCTGAAAACAAGCTTTTTTCGATTATCAACCTTTTTGGACTATCAATCGCCTTATGTATTGTTTTTTTTACGTTCCTCTATGTGCGATTTGAATTAAGCTATGATCAGTTTAACACGAAAGTTAACCACATTTATAGAGTCAGTACAGATATTAAAGGCGTTACGGGCATTACGCAAGAAACCAGCGCTCCACCTCTAGCGATGGCCCTCGAGAAGAACTTCCCCGAAGTGGAAAAAACAGGTCGCTTTTTACTTGACTATTATATCGTCTCCAAAGAACAGGATAGCTTTGGCGAAGAAACACTGGCTTATGCAGATTCTTCGGTCTTCTCTATCTTTTCTTTCCCTCTAGTAAGAGGAAGTATTGCGACGGTGTTTAATGCGCCATTTAGCCTGGTACTTTCCGAAACGGCTGCCAGAAGATACTTTGGTACAACAGATTGTATAAATAGATTACTAACATTAGATGGGAAATATACGGCTACAGTGACGGGAGTAATGAAAGACATTCCTGCAAATTCGCATTTCCGAACAGACTTGTTATTGTCCATGTCTACCTTATTTTCTCATCCAAACAATCATCATGCTGATCGTGATTGGAAGAGATTTGGCTTTTCGACCTACTTACTTCTGAAGGAAAACACGGACATCAAACAGTTTCAGCAAAAACTTGATACCTATGGTAAGAAAATTCCTGTTGACGATAAGCTTCAATACAATTTAATCTTAGAACCACTCGCAGATCTATACCATCATGGAAGTTTAAGGGGCAATAAAGCTGGCGCTACCGTTAGTGGCAATTATAGCAATATCTACATTTTCTCTTTTGTCGCCATCTTCGTCCTCGTTATCGCCTGCTTTAACTATATCAATCTTACTACTGCACTATCGATAAAACGTGCCAAGGAAATCGGCATTAGACAGGTAATGGGCGCTACAAAGCAACAATTGATTATTCAGTTTTTCATGGATGCCATCTTGGTTTCCTCCGTAGCCTTTCTTGGATCGATACTGTTAGGCATCCTAGCCTTCCCCTGGTTCAATGAGTTAGTGGGTAAACCGGTAATCGGTGGTTTACATGCCTATATGACTTTTTTACCATATGCCTTCACTATTGCATTAGTTACCGGACTCATATCCGGTATTTACCCTGCTTTTTTTCTTTCCAGCTTTAAATTAACCACTACGTTAAAAGGAAAGTTCAGTAGTAACGCGAGAGGTTTAGCACTCAGAAGAGCACTCGTAATTATGCAATTTGTAGTTTTCACACTCTTAACAACTGCCACAGTGGTAGTTTACAAGCAGCTGAATTTCATGCGCAGTGATAATATAGGATTTAAGAAGGCCCATAATTTAGTCATCGATTTTCACTACGATGAACGTATTGGAAAGCACCTTGAGCAGATTAAAAAAATATTTACGGATATACCTGGGATAGATCAGGCAGGTTTTTCCGCTTATTTGCCCGGAAAACCTAATAGAAAATTCTCAACTAGCCTGGAGAGCAAAAGCGGAATAATGGAAGAGTTTCAGTCGGATGTATATTTTGTCGATGGCGATTTTCTTAGTCAATACGGTATACAATTACTTGCAGGCAGAGACTTTTCAAAACACTTAGCAGATGACTTCCGCAATCGTCTGTTAGTGAATGAATCTTGCCTTAACCGATTAGGATATGATAATCCACAGGATATAATCGGTAAACGCTTTGCTCAACTCGGAGCTAATGGTGAAGTAATCGGCGTAATTAAAGATTTTCACTTTCATTCCATGCACGAAGAAATTCAGCCACTAACCATGCAGGTCGTTACCGGCTTTTTCACTTTTCTGACTTTATCGATCTCTTCTAATGATATGGGCACAACCATTAAAACGATTGAGCAGAAATGGCAACATCTAGCACCCGGACTTCCACTTGTCTATTCTTTTACAGACGAGAACTTTAACGCCCAGTATCAAGCAGAGGAGCGTTTCTGCAAACTATTTATTTCGTTGGCCATATGTTCCATTTTTATTTCCTGTTTAGGTCTACTGGGATTGGTATCGTTCAATACGCTCCAGCGGACAAAAGAAATTGGTGTCAGAAAGGTCTTAGGCGCAAACTCTTCACAAATATTTAATCTGCTTACTAAGGAATATATTCAACTGGTAGGGGTCGCTTTTCTACTTTCTATACCCTTGGATTGGATAACGATGAGTAAGTGGCTGGAAAATTTTGCTTATCGAATTGATATCCAATGGTGGATGTTTGCATTTGCCGGTAGTTCAGCAATAATCATTGCCCTGTTAACCGTAAGCTTCCAGGCGATCAAAGCCGCATTGGCTAATCCAGTGGATAGTTTGCGGAATGAATGATTAGTTGTGAGTTGTGCGAGAAAAAAACTTAAAGACAAAAGATATAAGCAGCAAGATATAAGACTTTATACGGTGGAAGGCAAAAGGCTTATAGTAATATCTTGATACTTGATACTAATATGTTTAAACCATCCGCCAAAGGCGGATAGCTGAAGCACCTAAGAGAATAAACACTATGCTGAAACCACAAGCCAATAGGCGAGTAGCTTAAACACCATTGAAAACTAACACAATGTTTAAAAATTATTTCAAAATCGCTTGGCGGAATATACGCCGCAATCCAGTTATATCCTTCATCAATATTGGAGGATTAGCTTTAGGCATGGCAACGGCTATCATCATCTGCTTATGGATCTGGAATGAACTTTCTTTTAACAAGAACTTCCCAAACTATCCGCAAATTGCACAGGTGATGGTCACGGGGACATTCAGCGGAGAAGTAGAAACCGATGAGAATTGTCCGCCGCCCCTAGCCGAAGAGTTAAGAAATAATTTTAACAAGGATTTTGAACAGGTTGTACTAACTACCCGGTCAGAAAGCCACATATTCAGCTACGGGGAAAAGAAATTAAACACCTCAGGTTACTTTGTACAGGAGGGATTCGACGAGCTATTCTCCCTTTCTCCTGTTTCTGGTTCAACAAATAGTCTGGCCGACCCGTCCTCTGTTTTGATCAGTGCTTCTTTTGCCAAATCGCTGTTCGGAAAAGAAAATCCTGTGGGAAAATCGATTAAGTTGGACAATGAAGATCTGCTTAAAATCTCCGGCGTTTATCAAGACTTTCCTCATAATTCCAGCTTTTCCGAATCAAATTACATCGGTTCTTGGAACTATTACAAGAACAAACAACCTGATATTGAACGCTGGAACCGTTTTCATTTCCGTATTTATGTACAATTACCAAAAGGTATTGACTACCACTTGATAGCCAACAAAATAGCCCCACTTTTAAAAAGCCATATAAACGATATTAAGCCTGTTGTACTACTTCATCCTATGTCTAAATGGCATCTATACGAGACTTTCAAAAACGGACAAAATACGGGAGGGCAAATCCAATACGTGTGGATGTTTGGATGGGTAGGCACATTTATCTTATTTTTAGCCTGCATCAATTTCATGAATTTGTCTACCGCAAAAAGTGAAAAGCAGGCCAAGGAAGTTGGCATTTTAAAGGCTATCGGCTCCAATCGCCGTTTTTTAATATATCGCTTCCTAGGAGAATCGACGCTTGTTGTCGTGATCGCTTTTTTTATCGGAAATTTATTGGTGTGGCTCAGTCTTCCCCGGTTCAACCAACTGATTGGAAGCGAGATCAAGATGCTCATTGATCAACCTTTCTTTTGGATCGGTTCTTTCTTGTTTTTACTGCTTACCGGACTTTTGGCTGGTTGTTATCCCGCCTTTTATCTATCCTCCTTTCAGCCAATAAATGTATTAAAAGGAAGTTTTAAGATCGGCAAGTCCGTCTCCGTTCCCCGTAAAGTGATGGTTGTTATGCAATTCTTTACCACTACAGTGTTGCTAATAGCTACGGCAACAGTACTACAACAGTTGAATTTTGCGAAAGACCGTCCTTTGGGTTATTCCAGTAGGGGATTAATCCACACAGCAGTCAAAACGTCGAGCCCGCAACAGCATTTTGAAGCCCTACAACATGATCTACTTCGTTCCGGTGCGGTAACAAACGTTTCCTCATCTTCCAGTCCGGTCAACCACTTGGGTCTTTCCAGCGGCGGCTATGCATGGGAGGGAAAAGACCCAAATGTAGAAGCCATCCTCGGCACTGTAAGCCTCTCGCATGATTTCGCTCCCACGGTTCAATGGCAATTTAAAGAAGGAAGGAATTTCTCACGTGACTTCCCTTTGGATTCTTCCGGTGTCATCATCAATGAGATGGCCGCCCGTTACATGGGGATTCCCCAACCTGTTGGTAAAATCCTTTACTACTATGGAGAACCTTACCATATCGTTGGCGTCATCGAAGACCCGATAATGGGCTCCCCCTTTACCACTGCCAAACCTTCTGCTTTTTTCTTAGGCGGAAACGCCAAGACCTATGCCGGCGAACGCTTCCCCATGAACCATATCACCATTAAGTTATCGCCACAGATTAGCCCGCAGCAAGCCCTGGCTAAGGTAGAAGCAATTTTTAAACAATATGACCCGGAAACGCCCTTTGAATATGACTTTGTAGATCAATCGTATGCCACACAGTTCCAATCGGTCGAAAGAATTGGCACACTGGTCGGCATATTTGCTTCATTGGCTATTGTCATCTCCTGTCTGGGCTTATACGCTTTATCCTCTTTTATTGCAGAACAACGAACACGGGAAATCGGCATTCGAAAAGTCTTAGGCGCTTCCATTCTAAGCATTTGGCGTATGCTGTCCAAAGAATTCTTGCTATTAACCGGTCTTGCTTTTCTAATAGCTGTCCCGATTGCCTATTGGAGTATGAACCAATGGTTAGAAAATTATGTATACCGGATATCGCTATCTTGGGAATTGTTTGCCATCATTGGCCTAATGGCTACACTCATCACACTGATCACCATCAGTTTCCAGTCGATTAAAGCGGCGTTGGCCAATCCGGTGGATAGTTTACGGAATGAATGAATTTAGTTGCCAGTTGAGGGTTGTGAGTTACTGTTGCCTTGTCAGCAAAACATTTCTCGCAGCTCACAACGCATAAATTTAAAAAGAATATCAAAAGTAAGGTACAAGGTTAGGCGCGAAAGCTGTACGCTTTCGCGCCATAAAGTGTACGCTTTCGAACACTACCCTAAACGACAACCACTTACTAAACTGTTAATCAGCCATATATAATTTTGGCGCATTTCCTGATAATGGTTTAACAGTACTTTATTTAAGCATTGCTAAGGCTTAACCGTATATGAAACAGCTGCACAGTACCTTAAGTCATCTTTGGCGTAACAAATTGTTTACCGCCCTCAACATTTTAGGACTAGCCATTGGCATTAGCGCTTCATGGATCATTTACCATATGGTTAGCTTCGAATTTAGCTATAACCGGCATGAGCTCGATCGCGAACGGATTTTTCAATTGACTTCGAGTTCCAAGATCGACGACGGACGGGGTGAAGAGATGGCTAGTATTGGGGCGATAGTAATTGCGCTTTTAACGGTAAGCTATCAAGCCATTAGAGCAGCGAGGGCTAATCCCGTGAATTCGTTGAGGAATGAATAAATTTAGTTGCCAGTTGTGAGCAAAAAGATTTCTCGCAACCCACAACGCGCAACGCACAACTTAAGATGAATATGTTAAAACCACGAGCCAGTCGGTGAGTAGCTTAAACACCATTGAAAACTAACACAATGTTTAAAAATTACTTAAAAATCGCCCTCAGAAATTTCAAAAAGAACAAGCTATATAGCTTCGTAAATCTTTTTGGCTTAACAATAGGTTTGGTTACCTGCATGTTAATAGGCATTTACGTTCGGAATGAGATCACTTATGATAATTTTCATGCGCATGCAGATCGCATTGTTCGGGTAACGTCGGATCTCCGGATGGCTGGTTCGGAGCACCAGTTTGCGCAGACGGGCACCAAAGTAGGCCCTGCCTTTAAAAGAACTTTTCCGCAAGTAGTACAGTATGTCCGCACAATGAAAAGCGCTGCTGCCATTAACGTAAATCAACAATCTTTTGATGAAAAGAATATACTCTATGCGGATGCTGATTTTTTTCAAATGTTTTCCTTTCGGCTGATACAGGGTAGTGCCGCTTCGGCACTGAGCGCTCCTCAAAAGGTGGTGTTATCCCGTTCTACAGCCAGGAAATATTTTGGAAACGCAAATCCTATCGGCCAAACCATCCGATTGAATGGAGGTGAGACACACTATGAAGTGAGCGGTGTCAGTGAAGATGTTCCACCCAACTCCCAAATTCAGTACGACTTGATTATTTCTTTCCATAGTTTGGATGCTGCAAAAACGGAAATATGGAGTACCGCTAATTACATTACCTACCTATTGCTCCAAAATGCCGATCAAATCCGCCCATTGGCCCATGCGATTACAGACTATATGAAGAAAATAAACGAGGAGGAGATGGGCATTCCGACAACAGATCATTGGACCATGCATTTGGAACCCCTAAAGTCTGTGCACTTGCATTCTAAACTGGCAGGCTTGGAAGCAAACGGTAATATTGTATATATTTATGTATTAACGATTGTCGCACTCCTTATTTTGTTGATCGCCTGTGTCAATTATACGAATCTCTGCATTGCACAATCTGCCAATCGTGGAGTGGAGATTGGTATCCGTCAAGTGATGGGCGCTGAAAAAGGGCAGTTGATCAAACAATTTCTGGGTGAATCTACCTTAATCACTTCCTTCGCCTTGCTGATGGCCTTTTTCATTAGCATGGCGGTATTGCCATTATTCAATAACATAACAGGAAAAGACTTTTCTTTCGGCATCTTTCTAAATCCTTTGTTTTTATTAGCCGCCGTCCTGCTAAGCCTTATCATTAGTGTGCTTGCCGGATTGTATCCTGCTTTCATACTAAGTAACAGAAAATTAGCGTCAACATTAAAATCGGGCCTACAGATAACGAATTCGGGCGGTATCATGCGCAAAGGATTAATTATTTTCCAGTTTTCCATTGCCATTTTTTTACTGGCAACGACCTTCATTGTGCTGAAACAAATGAACTATATACAACATAAAAATCTAGGCTACAACCGTTCTCACGTTTTAGTTTTACCGGTAGATTCCAAAACGCATGGGGTATATGAACAACTGAAAAATGCCTTTAAAGCTAATCCAAACGTATTAAGCGTCACAGGTTCTTACGAAGATCCCACATCCATTGGCTGGGGAGATGGTATTCATGCGGATGATGGTACGGGGCCTAAAGATCTTTCACTCAATGCAACGCCGGTGGATCTTGACTATCTAAAAACCATGGGCATGACCCTGATGGCCGGTAGAGATTTTGTTCCCGCAGATTTTGCTGCCGAAAATACGACCGAATCCGGTTCTCCGTACCAAACGGCTTATATGCTGAATGAAAAGGCGGTAAAAGATTTAGGATGGACTCCCGAAAATGCGATCGGACAAATTGTTTCTAAAGGGATTCCCGGTCCGGTAATCGGTGTCATAAAAGATTTTCACTTCGAATCGCTTCACGCTTCTATCGGGCCACTATTGATTTTTCCGGATACTTCCTTAGTACGGCAGCTTTTTGTAAAGATAAAAGGCGAGCATATCGCCGCTACATTGGCTACGCTAGAAGATGCCTGGAAAGCCCGTGTCGGACACCGTACTTTCGACTATCATTTTTTGGACGACGACTTCCAATCGCTTTATAAAACAGAGGAACGGATTGCCGACTTGTTCTCCATTTTTTCTGGTATCGCCATTGCTTTGGCCTGTATGGGATTGTTTGCACTTGCAGCTTTCACCACCATTCAGCGAACCAAGGAGATCGGTATTCGGAAAGTGTTAGGTGCAAACATAACAAACATCGTACTGCTGATTTCAAAGCAGTTTCTGCTGTTGGTGTTCCTCGCTTTCGTAATTGCCTGCCCTTTAGCCTGGTGGATGGGCAACGACTGGCTCAATGATTTTGCATACCGGATGGAATTGAACAGCTGGATTTTTGCTTTCGCAGGTATAACAGCAATCTGTATAGCTGGATTTACCGTTAGCTTCCATGCAATCCGTGCGGCGTTGGCAAATCCTGTGGATAGCTTAAGGAATGAATGATTCGTTGTGAGTTGCCAGTTATGAGTAAAACATTGCTCGCAACGCACAACTCGCAACCCATAACTAAAAAGAAATGATAAGGAACTATATCAAAATCGCCTGGAGAAACCTCGTCCGACAAAGGGCTTTCTCTTTTATTAATATACTAGGTTTGGCTTTGGGCTTAGCCACCTGTTTATTGATTAGCCTCTATCTCTTTGATGAGCTCAGTTATGACAGATATAACGAAAAGGCAAATCGGATAGTACGGGTTATCTTTCGAGGAACGGTACCCGGAGGAAAACTGAATGAGGCCCATGTAATGCCTCCTGTGGCCAAAGCACTCCAAGCTGAATTTCCGGAGATAGAAGAGACTGTCCGTTTACGCAGTGGTCGTAAACCCATCTTCTTAGTAGATGATAATCGTTTTTATGAAGAGGAAATGGCTTTTGCAGATCCAAGCATCTTTGACGTGTTTTCTTTACCCCTCATCCAGGGCGACCCAAAAACTGCCTTGATAGAACCCAACACGACCGTTATTTCGCAACAGATGGCCGAAAAGTACTTCGGTACGGCCAATATTATAGGGAAAGTTCTTAACATCAACGAATCCGATATTCCGCTAAAAATTAGCGGCGTCATGAAGAATATCCCTGCTAACTCGCATTTCCATTTTGATCTTTTCACCTCCATGTCCAGTTTCCCGGACGCTAAATCAACTTCTTGGATGGAGTCAGAGTTTTTCACTTATCTAGTACTTCGCAAGGGAACAAATTACAAGGAACTGGAAAGCAAACTCCCCTCCGTTTTTCAAAAATATGCCGGCCCGCAATTTCAAGGAGCTTTTGGGATGAGTTATACCGCATTCCAAAAAGCAGGTAATGCTATTGGGCTCTTCTTACAGCCGCTTACTGATATCCATCTAAAATCTGATTTCGCCTATGACCTAAGTGCCCCGGGAGATATTCGTTATATTTATATTTTTGGATCAATTGCCGTTTTTATGCTGCTGATTGCCAGTATCAATTTCATGAATCTGTCTACTGCCGGAGCGTCTAAAAGAGCCAGAGAAGTTGGCGTTCGCAAAGTGCTTGGCTCCAGCCGAAAGGCCTTAGCGGCACAATTTCTCATAGAATTCATCTTATTGGTGTTTATCAGTTTGCTCTTAGCGATCGGCCTAGTCCTTTTGGGCATCCCACTATTCAATCAACTTTCAGGAAAAGCCTTCCATCTACAAGTAATCAGTCATCTTTGGCTCTTGCCTGTCATCCTGCTATTCGGGTTATCTGTTGGCATATTGGCGGGAAGTTATCCAGCCTTTTTCCTATCCGCTTTCAAGCCCATCGCAGTATTAAAAGGAAATATTTCTCCAGAAAAGAAAGGATTAAATCTCCGCAGTGGTCTTGTGGTATTCCAGTTTTTCATAGCCATTACACTTATCTTCAGCACGCTGATTGTATACCAGCAGCTCTCATTTATGAGAAATAAAAAATTAGGCTACAATAAAGATCAGGTGCTCGTAGTACAGAGCTGGCCTTTGGGAGAAAAAGAACAACTATTTCGTCAGCTGCTGCTGGAGGATTCCCGTATCGTGAATGTAAGCAGCTCTCCCTACGTTCCGGCCGGCGCCTCTGGCAATAATAATTTTTTTGTTCATGCCGAGGAAAATCCAGGCGAGTGGATAAAAACATTGCGGTACGATGTTGATGAGCGCTATATTCCCACTTTAGGTATCCAATTGAAGGAAGGTAGAAATTTCGCTGAAAACTATGGGTCTGATTCATTGAGTGCTATTATCAATGAAACTGCGGCAAGAAATTTTGGCTGGAAGGAAAGTGCGATCGGGCACACACTGGTCAACAAAGATCATAAGACTTACCGCATCGTGGGTGTTGTAAAGGACTTTCATTTCAAATCGCTACATGAACAGATTTCACCATTGGTGATGGTGACGCAAAATAACGCCGGAAATCTGTTGATTAAAACCAAGGCTGGTAATACAGACAAGCTGCTCCAATTTATGGAAGAACGCTATAAATCCCTACAACCCGAATTGCCTTTTAGCTATTCCTTTTTGGATGATCGGATTAATAATACGTATACCACTGAAATAAAAACCAGTTATCTCTTAGCCTTATTTGCGGCACTAACCATCTTTGTTGCTTGCTTAGGATTGTTTGGTTTAGCGATGTTTACGGCGGATCAACGTAACAAGGAAATCGGTATCCGAAAAGTATTGGGCGCCACAGTGTCCAATATCGTTCAACTACTGTCAAAAGATTTTATCAAATTAGTGCTGCTTGCGCTTCTCATTGCCTCGCCACTTGCTTGGTTGTTGATGAATAATTGGCTCGAAAATTTTGCATACCGTATCCACATACAATGGTGGGTATTTGTGGCGACGGGCTTAGGCGCCGTGCTGATTGCCATCGGTACCGTCAGCTTTCAAGCCATCAAGGCAGCCTTAGCTAATCCGGTGGATTCGTTGAGGAATGAATGATTAGTTGTGAGTTGCGGGTTATGAGTTGTGCGAGAAAAGCTTAAAGAAGAAGGACTTAAGACCCAAGTAACAAGACATAAGATGACAGTGATCAGTAAACAGTGACGAGGTACAACAACACGGGTTGATTACAGATGACGCGTTACTGATTACTTAATCTGGATATTCAATACCAAAACGTTATCATCCCCCTAGCGGAAATTTCATAAAAAACCGGAATCGATGCATATTATCTTATTCTCTTTCGGATTCAATTACCCTTTTCGTTAATTTCCTTATCTTTATAGCATTAAAATCTCTTTATAAAATACAGTCGATATCTTCACAGGGCGGAAAACGCCTGTGAATTCGCTTAAACAATATGTTTAGGAGCGATGGTTTATTGTTGAAAATTTTATGCAAAAAAGAGATGAAACAACAGCTAAAAGTTGCCATTTTAGGTGGTGGTGGCAGAACAGGAAGGTATCTTGTCGAACAATTAATAAATAAAGGATATTATCTTAAACTCCTTCTCCGAAATCCGGAAACCTTTACCATCCAAAGCCCTTTAATAGAGATTATAAAAGGGGATGCGATCGATCCGCTAGTGATCAACAGGTTGATAAAAGATTGTCAAGCGGTTATCAGCACGATTGGTCAACGCCAGGGAGAATCATTGGTGGCCGAACAGGCAACAAAAAATATCCTTCAAGCCATGTCCCGATATGGCATAAAGCGCTACATGCTGATTGGAGGTATCAATATCGATACTCCTTTTGATAATAAAGGATCAGAGACATTGCAGGCGACACAGTGGATGAAAACACATTTCCCCTTGATTCAGGAGGATAGACAACGCGCCTATAACCAGTTAGTGGCCAGTGCTATCTGCTGGACCCTGATCAGGGTACCTTTCATTGAATTTACAGATGAAGTACGCGAACTGGTTGTTAATCTCAAAGATTGCTTGGGGAATAAAATAAGCGCAGGCAGTATTGCAGCTTTTATTATTCATCAACTTACGGATGAGTGCTTTCTAAGAGAAGCTCCGTTCATAGCAAATATTTAATGCCAACAAGTATAGGATTTATTTGAAGCATCGCCATTAAGGTATAAATCTTGCGAAATGGTTCGCAAGATTTATACCTTAATGAAAGATAATCACTACTGCCTCCGTAGGTATTTCGTAAGAATGACGATCAGCTGTCCTTCCACCCGTCCTTCTATCTGTTCTGGATTATCTTCCACCAAACGGATGTTTCGAACAACCGTACCTAGTTTGGCACTGATAGAACTTCCTTTCACATCTAAGGTCTTGGTTAACACCACGGAATCACCGTTCAGAAGCACATTGCCATTGGCATCTTTGTGCACTACTTGGCCTGCTGTTTCTTCCGCTATCGGAGCGGCTTTTGCCCAAGCCAAGGTGTCTTCCTCCAAGTAAAGAATATCGAGTGCATCCGCCGCCCATCCTTCACCCTTGAGTCTATTCAAGACCCGCCAAGCTAAGGCCTGCACTGCCGGTATCTCACTCCACATCGCATCGGGAAGAAAGCGCCAATCCTCCGCATTGAAGGCGACAGCCCCTTCCACCTGCTCCAACAGATGCTTGCTGATCACCACCTCATTGTCCGGATAACTATCAGGTGGTACACTATAAACCACCACTTCTTTCGTTCTACCGCTTAATTCGCATTTACCGCCACTTCTAACCTTTAATTTATCGTTCATATGTTAATATGTATCGTTTTCTTAAATGTTGCAAAGGTAATCTTTTCTTATAAGAGATTTATTACCAATAAAACGCCGAAGTCCCAACATTCAATTTCACTTAACATCATCCGTAATGTTATATCCACTAGTTATTTTGAGGACGGATCCATTTTATGACAGTACCGTCCGAAATCGAACAAAAGGTGTTCGATTTCGGACACACCCCTCCAAACGAAAGCACACAACAAGCTGATTTAAAATACATTAAAACAAAAGGGATTATTTTTGCTATAGACGGATATCGTTTTATCATTGCCTAATAAGCTGCTATATGCTCAACAACAGCCTCATCATCGCTCTCCGTTATTTTTGGAAGAATAAAATTACTACTATCATTAATATGCTGGGCTTAGCCATTGGTATCAGCGCTGCCTTGGTCATCTTCATTATTATCCGCTATGAATATAGTTATGAAAAAGATATCGTTAACAGAGATCGTGTCTATCGGATGGTAACCGATGGCAACTACAAAAATAGCGGTGTGCGAGCGCCATTACCCAGACTTATAAAAGGTCAAGTCAGTGGTGTAGAGGCTGTGGCCCATTACTTTCATGACGGCTGGCAAAACACCATTAAGATCCCTATAGAGGACGGAAAACAACAAAAACTTTTTAAGAAAGAACAAGGAATTATCTTTGCCGATGCCGATTACTTCAACGTCTTCCCACATCAATGGATGGTAGGAAACGCCCGGGAATCGCTTTCAGCTCCTCTACAGCTCGTATTAACCGAAAGCAAGGTCAAAACCTTCTTCCCTAACATCCAACCCGATCAAGCGATTGGTAAAACAATTATCTTTAAAGACAGTTTGCTCACCACCGTTACAGGCATTGTCAAGGATAGAATAGGCAATACCGACTTCAACAATCAAATTTTCATTTCGCTATCAACCATCACGCATAACGTTGCACTCGAAGAACTGTTTAACTATAATGCCTGGAATAATATTAACAGCAATTCGCAGTGTTTGTTGTTGTTAAACCCCTCAGCCAATGCCGATCAAGTTAACAAGCAGATAAATGCTATTTACGATCAATACGCGAAGGACGAAAAGAATGAATCAAAAGATTCCCAGTGGTTACAACCCCTTGCAGATGTCCATTTCAATAAAGATTACAGCAGCTACGGCCGCTATGTCGAAAAGTCAACGCTACTAAATCTTTCGTTACTCGCTTTATTTCTGATCCTGCTGGGCGCTATTAATTTTATTAATCTCTCTACTGCACAAGCGATCGAACGCGCGAAAGAAATTGGTATCCGCAAGACACTTGGTAGTGGGAAGAAAGCACTTATTATACAATTCCTATCAGAAACCTTCACCCTCACCCTCTTTGCCGCTTTCCTTTCCATCCTCATCTCTCCCTTACTATTTAAGGCCTTTTCCGGATTTGTACCCGTCGTGGCACAGTATTCAGAGGTATTACAACCGAACATTTTATTGTTTCTAGCTTCCTTATCGTTGCTGATTACCTTTTTGGCGGGTTTCTATCCCGCTTGGGTGTTAACGGGTTACAAGCCTATTTTCACTTTAAAAAACCAAATTTCCACGAACAGCCATCAAACGCGATCTGCGTGGGTTCGCAAAGCGCTGATTATAGCACAATTTGTTATTGCGCAAGTGTTCCTGATCTGCGTTTTTATTGTCAGCAAACAGATCCATTTTGCCAAGAATAAAGACATGGGCTTTCGCAAAGATGCTATCATTACCTTTTACATTCCTGATTTTAGTAGCGCACAGCACAGCAAAAAATTTCTTTTATTGAATGAATTAAAAAATATTCCTGAACTGGAGGCTGTTAGCTTAGGCAATCATAGTCCGGCATTTAGCGGAACGATGTCTAACGGCCTTTCCTATAGGAAGGGCGAAGAAAAGGTGGAGCTGTCTGTTGATTCGCGGAATGGCGACACCAGCTATCTTCAGGTGTATCATATTCCTTTGCTGGCGGGACGTAACGTTCGTTTGGCCGATTCTACAAGCGAAATACTGATCAATGAATCCATGATGAAGCAGATGGGTATTAAACAGCCTAGTGATGCTATTGGAAAACTGATTAACGTAACGGGTGATGAATCGCCCATCGTTGGGGTGATGAAAGATTTTAATATCGCTTCTGTACGAACGCCTGTAAAACCGATGATTTATTGGGGAGACAAGGCGAACGGTTATGTGATGCACCTAGCCTTACAAAGTGCTAACCCGTCTTCCTGGAAAAGGGCAATCGAAAAATTGCAGGCTTCCTGGAAGGAGGTGTATCCCGACTACGATCTGGATTATACTTTCTTAGATAAAACCATTGAAAATTTTTATAAGAATGATGTGCGTCTCTCCAATCTACTTAATTGGGCCATGGGACTTTCCATTTGCATTGCCAGCATGGGCTTATTTGGCCTGGGCGTTTTTACCGCTAACCAACGGACGAAAGAAATGGGCATACGAAAAGTGTTAGGAGCAAATGTAGCACAGCTTATATTTCTATTATTAAAAAATCTGCTCGCGCTGGTCTCGCTCGCCTGTTTAATTGCTTTTCCCATCGCCGCTTACTTTATGCATCGCTGGCTGGAAGATTTTGCATTCCGCACCACCATGAGCTGGTGGATCTTTGCGGCATCAGCCACAGGGATGTTATGTGTAGCCGCCATCGTATTAGGTATAAAAGCCTTCAAAGCGGCAGCGGCCAATCCGGTAGATAGCTTGAGGAATGAATAAACAAAGTTATACGTTGTACGTAATAAGTTGTAAGTATTGCAGAAAGCAGTAAAGCCTAGAGCAAAGAATAGACAAAAGACATAAGTAGCAAGACATAAGACTTTATACGGTGGAAGGCAAAAGGTTTAAGGAGAAGACTTAAAGTAATATCTTGATACTGAAATCTTGATACTTAAAGACGGCAGTGATCAGTAAACAGTGACAAGTAACGAGGAGCAACAACATGGGTCGATTACTGATTACTCGTTAAGATTACTTAATATAAATCTTGATACTTGATACTAAAATGATAAAACCACGAGCCAATAGGCGAGTAGCTTAAACACCATATAAAACTAACACCATGTTTAAAAACTATTTCAAAATCGCTTGGCGGAACCTCTGGAAAAGCAAGGGGCATAGTGCCATTAATATTTTAGGATTGGCGGTTGGTTTGGCTAGCTTCCTGATTATTTTGTTGTATCTGAATCATGAACTGAGTTACGACAAATGGCATGATGATTTGAAGCGTGTATTCAAAGTATCAGCTCAATCTGATCAGGATATCTTAGAGCGAACTCCAGCACCTTTGGCGGCCTTTCTCAAAGAAAATGTTTCACTCATAGAACAAGCTACACGGATCTCTCCTGCTGGAAGTTTCGAATTACTGATAGGAACGAATGATAAAAAAATATATCAGACAGGGAGTATAGAGGCCGACTCCTTATTTTTCAAGGTTTTTCCCTTCAAGATAACACAGGGGGACGCCGCAAGTCCATTAGATAAACCCAACGCGATCGTACTAAGTGAGTCGGTAGCACAAAAACTTTTTGGTCAAGATAATCCGATAGGTAAAACAATAAAAGTATACAACAGTTTCGACTGTGAAGTTACTGCGGTCATGCAAGCACCAAACAAACCCTCTAATTTGATTGCGGAATTGGTGTATCGCGCACCCTATGAAAAGTCAAATACCTTTTGGACAAATTACTCCTACCAAACCTATGTCAAAACGAAACAAAATTTAACTCCAGCAGTATTGGAACATGCTGTAGATAAATCCTATTACGACCTCCGCGTAAAGAAAGACGAAACCTCTCTGCAGCAATTCCGCAAAGCGGGTCATCAGGCGGGTTTATTTGTAGATGCATTAGAAGATCTGCACAATTTCCCTAAACATGGTCATAGTAATTTCGCCACTGTCTCGATGCTGTTGATATTAGCCGTTCTCCTGCTACTGGCTGGAGCTATTAACTTCAGTAATTTATCTATAGCGGGCTCCATTCGAAGAGCCAAAGAAATAGGTATTCGCAAAGTGATGGGCTCTAGCAACAGGCAACTATCAAGACAATTTTTAGGTGAAATAGGCCTGCAATGCCTACTGGCGTTGCTTATAGCCCTACTATTGGTACAAATTATGCTACCCTATTTTAACCGGGAGTTTCAAGTTAGCCTTGGGTTTATAAAATCCGGCAAGACGCTCTCGCTCTTTTTTCAAATAATGCTTTGCCTATTGCTGGTGATTCTGCTTTCTGGTTTATATCCGGCAGTATTTCTTTCACGTTACAACACCTCGAAAGTGCTTAAAGGCGACTATTCAAGAGGTGCCAGGGGAGCAACTTTTCGAAATACACTCATCGTGATACAGTTTGTAGTGTCTGCTTTTTTTGTCATTGGCACTGGTGCTATTGGCCGGCAGATGCATTATATGCAGACCAAGGACAAGGGATTTTCGGGCGAACAAGTGATGCGCATACAGGCGACACAACAAGCGAGAGATACCGATTTTGAGACGACACAGCATCGATTGCTTGATATACCTGGTGTACAATATGTATCAAAGACGACGACGGTACCGGGCGATCCTATTCCGGACACATCAACGAAACCGTTCAATTATGCAGGCAATAGCTACCGGATGGGTTCCGTAAAGGTCAGTGCAGATTATTTCAGCACACTCAACGTGTCCTTATTAGAAGGCCGTTCTTTTACCAATAGCTATGCCGATCAACACACACAAAACGCCATCATTAATGCATCGGCCGCAAAAAAAATGAATTTAACCAGTCCTCTTGGTGCCACAATTACCTTTCCGGGTTGCGATAGCATTCCTATTCAAATTGTGGGTGTAGTCAATGATTTCAATGTGTCCGGATTTGAAAGCAGTGTGCTTCCTATTGTCTATACGATAGGTAATGATGCTTGTATGTTCCAATCTGGTGGAGCCATACTGGTGAAACTGAACACAAGGGATATACGAAAATCTGTAGCAGCTATTGAACAAGTCTGGAAAGATATCGAACCTGATTTTCCGATTCGCTATTCCTTTCTTGACGATAATTTCCAACAGCTTTTCGCATCTTATATACGTTTACAACGGGTTATTACTTTTTTTTGTATAACGGCTATTTCGATTGCCTTAATTGGACTTTTTGCTCTAACAGCCTTCTTAGTGAATCAACGTACTAAAGAGATTGGTATCCGGAAAGTAATGGGTGCTGAACTGAGCGATTTGGGAATCTTATTGAGCAAAGACTTTGTCAAGCTGGTTTGTATTGCTGTAATAATAGCTATACCCCTTGGATGGTGGGCTGTTGACAAGTGGTTACAAGACTTCGCATACCATATAGCATTGGACGGATGGCTGTTTGTAGGAGCCGCCCTTGCGGTTATTGCGGTAGCAGTAATAACCATAAGCTTTCAAGTAATGCGAGCAGCCACCGCAAATCCGGTGGATAGTTTAAGGAATGAATAATTTAGTTGTTAGTTGCGAGTTGTTAGCAAAATACTTCTCGCAACCCACAACGCGCAAAGCACAACTAAAAAGAAATGATAAAGAATTATTTCAAAATCGCTTGGCGGAACATCGAAAGAAACAAATTCTATTCACTCATCCATATTTTGGGACTGGGAATTGGTATCGCCTGTTGCCTCTTTATTTACTTTTATGTCCAATTCCATCTCAGCTACGACAATTACCATAAAAATAAAAATCACCTTTACCGTGTTGTATATGACCTGCATCTGGAAAAAACCGAACATGATAGCGGCTCTTCCTATGCTATCTATAAAGAGCTAACCACTCATTTTCCAGCAGTTGAACAAGGGGCGTTAGCCATGACTGGTCAGGAACTCACTTTAAATATCAATGGTGATCCCTTCAGCACAAACAAAAAAGCCAGTTTCACCTCTTCTGAATGGTTTAAATTATTCGATTACCATTGGCTGCAAGGAAATCCATCGGCACTGGACCAACCCAATACAGTAGCCTTAATGGCCTCCACCGCCAGAAAATTCTTCGGAAAGGAAGATGTTTTAGATCAAACTATTTACGTAGATAGCAAATACCCACTTAAGGTAGTCGGAATTATCGATGATAATCTGAGCAACACCAGTTTAAAATCTGATCTATATATCTCCCTAGCCTCCGTAAAAACCGTAATACCCGGTATACTTGATGGCTTTTTTACCGACTGGGGTTATACCAACAGTACGAATCAGTTGTATATCCGTGTCTCGGAAACTGCTCAGGTTACCACCATCGAACAGATGCTTGCGCAAAAAACGATAGCACTTTATGGAGAGGAAACGGGAAAGTTGTTCACTTTTCATTTACAGCCTTTAAACGATGTGCATTTCAATCCTGATTTCGGTGGAAGTATCCAGAAATCCCTCTTGTCGGTTCTCACGATTATAGGCTTAGGAATTCTATTCATAGCCACTATAAACTATGTGAATTTATCTTTAGTGCAGTATGCCAAAAAAAGTGCTGAAATCGGCACCAGAAAAGTCCTTGGAGGTTCGCGCCTGCAATTATTTTTTCAGTTTATGACGGAGTCGGTTTGTCTCGTCGGCTTAGGAATCCTACTGGCCCTCAGCCTTTTTTATCTACTTTTACCCACAGCCAATAATCTACTCTTTATCAAAGAACCTATTGCCTACCCTTCATTGATTGCCATCAGCTATTTTAGTTTTTGCATCTGGTTATCCATCAGCTTGTTATCAGGCATCTATCCTGCGTATATGGCAGGTAGGCTATCGGTTGTCCATGCGCTGAAAAACGCCATTTCTTTCCATGGAGCAAATAGTAAACGGGCGATGGTTTTTATCCAAAACACACTATCTCAATGTTTAATTATCGGCACCATTGTCATGGTCGCACAAGTGCATTTCCTCCGTTCAACCAACTTGGGTTTTAGCAGCAAATCTGTACTGCTGGTAGATCTTCCTAAAAATGCAAAGGAAAAGGAGAACGCTATCAACACCTTTCTAAGAGATAAAGCGGCTGTATTAGACTACACCTTCTGTCTGAATGCTCCTGGCACACACGACGCCAGAGGTGGAACACTTTTATTTGACGAGCGCCCGGAATGGGAAACATGGGCTGCGAGGTCTACCTATGCGGATAGCTCATACTTGTCTACCATGGGCATTCGATTACTTGCTGGGCGTAATATAAGAGAAAATAAGGTTTTACCAGAGTACATCGTAAACGCTAAAATGGTCAAACAACTAGGTTATAGAAACCCACAGGATGTAATAGGAAAATCACTATTAGGTGGGGGAATGCATGATGAAAAAACCGGGGTCATTGTTGGTGTGGTGGCCGATTATAATACAAAGTCTCTCCGCGAGGCTATCGAACCTACGGTTATCGGTTATTACAAACCTTTATTTCAGACACTTGCTATTAAGGTTGATGTAAACAATTGGAAAGTATTCGCCAAACAGTTGGAGGAGGAATGGTCGGCCCTATTTCCAAAGGAGTTACTGCGTTACCGGTTTCTAGATGAACAGATCGGTCAATTATACGATAAGGAAACTGTACAGCAAAAATTGATATGGACAGCCGCTACCTTAGCGATCTTCATTAGTAGCCTTGGCTTATTGGGCCTAGTATCGCTTAATGTACTGCAACGCACGAAAGAAATTGGCATCCGTAAAGTATTGGGCGCTACCGTAACAGGTATCGTTGCTCTATTATCAAAAGACTTCATTAGATTGGTAGTGATCGCGTTATTTGTCGCCTCCCCTATTGCTTTTTGGGCGATGAACAAGTGGCTTGAAAATTTTGCTTACCACATCGATCTCCAATGGTGGATGTTTGCTTTGGCTGGAATTACTGCCTTAATAATCGCGCTGCTTACTGTGAGCTGGCAAGCCATCAAAGCAGCACTGGCAAATCCGGTGGATAGCTTGAGGAACGAATAAATTAGTTGCCCGTTGTGAGTTGCCAGTTACCAGCAAGGACTTCTCGCAACCCACAACGCCCAACGCACAACTAAAAAGAAATGATAAAGAATTATTTCAAAATCGCTTGGCGGAATTTAATAAGAGAAAAAGGATATTCTTTTATTAACATCGCGGGACTCGCTATGGGAATGGCAGGAGCTACGCTCATCTTTCTCTGGGCTTTTCACGAAAAAAGTTATGATCAATTCTTTACTAAATCAACGCGTATTTATCAATTATGGTCTCAATTGCCGGTAGACGGGAAGGTCTTTAGTTTTGAATATTCGCCTGAAATCTTAGCTTCAACACTACAAAAAAGTATACCGGAAATCGAAACGGCAACCAGCTATATCTCCATACCCACCATTTCCTATGCCCATCGCAACAAGAAACTGAACATTTCTTCGGCCATCATCGATTCTTCTTTTTTTGATGTGTTTGATTTCAAATTTGCCCAAGGCAACCCAAGCTCCTTCTTAAGAGACCCTATGTGTGTTATATTGACGGAAGACGCTGCTAAAATGATGTTCGGCACTACCGATATCATTGGTCAAACACTTGAGGTCGCTGGTAAGCATCCGCTTAAGGTATCCGCTATACTCAAAGATCTGCCTAATAATACGGAGTTCAGTTTTAAGGTCTTATTGCCTTGGGAACTAGGCAAGACCATGGGTAATATCAGCAACGATTGGGATAGCTTTGAGGCCGAAACGTTTATGCTTGCCCGGGAGAACGTGAACATCTCCGTATTGATGCAGAAAATTACGTCCTTTATGCATCCCTTCAAAACAGATGTAGCCATAGATCTCTATCCTCTTCCCTTATCCAAGCGACATCTGCAGGCCAATTTCGAGGATGGAAAACTAACTGGCGGAAAGATTATACTGGTTAACAGCTTCATATTGGTGGCCGTCTTACTTTTAGTTATAGCCTGTATCAACTTTATGAACCTGAGCACAGCAAAAAGCGAAAAAAGGGCAACAGAGGTGGGAATACGCAAAGTTACTGGTGCCAGCCGATTGTCGCTAATCGTTCAATTCTTGAGTGAGGCCCTCCTGCTGGCAGCTTTAAGTAGCCTGCTTGCTTTCGTCATGATTTTTTCTTTACTCCCCTTTTTTAATGATTTAACCGGACAACAGATCAATTTACCATGGGAAGAACCACGTTTTTGGATCTCATATGTGGGTTTTGTATTATTTACAGGGTTATTATCAGGCAGCTACCCTGCTTTTCTTTTATCGTCGTTCCGGCCCGTACGCATGTTAAAAGGATCATTCCCCGCGATGAAATCCGGACTATCCTTACGTCAATTATTGGCCATCACCCAGTTTACCGTGGCCATCACATTGATTATAGGTACCTTGGTTATCTATCAACAAATTAACCATGCACAGCATAGAAATATTGGTTACGATCGTTCCCAGCTGCTATACACTTCTCTCAGTGACGTTCAACAACGCAATTACCCCGCCATTAAACAAGCGCTTTTAGCTGCTAATATAGTCGCTTCGATAAGTAGAACTTATGCGCCTGTGACAGACCCCGATGCAATCGGCAATGGTTATACCTGGGACGGATTTACAGGCACGGGAACCTCGAGTACCTTATTCACTACTTTTGCTACCGAGGCTGATCTACTCAAAACCACCGGGATTAAACTGCTAGCGGGCCGGGATCTGGATATTGTTCGTTTTCCCACAGACTCCAGTGCTATGTTGGTAAATGAAGCAGCAGCAAAAGCGATGAACATGTCCCACCCCGTGGGTAAATGGGTGGAACGCGATGGAAGGAGATGGAACATTATTGGTATAGTGCAAGACTTTGTATTGGAATCTCCTTTTCAGAAAATCCAGCCCCTATTCATCACTGGCCCTTTCACAAAAATGAACACCTTGCATATTAAATTATCTGACAGATTGTCTACGGCTGATGCATTAATCAAGATAAAAGATATTTTCCAAAAGTTCGATGCCCAAGAGCCTTTTGAATATCATTTTGTAGACGCAGCATATGCACAAAAATTCATTAATGAGCAGCTCACCGCCAAATTATCTCTTTTATTTGCTGGTCTCACCATCTTCATTTCCTGTTTGGGTTTATTTGGACTAGCAGCCTATACGGCAGAGAAGCGCGGGAAGGAAATTGGCGTACGCAAAGTATTGGGTGCAACCATAAGCAGTATTGTACAGCTTCTTTCCAAAGATTTTATAAAACTTGTAGGTATTGCCTTTATAATTGCCTCACCTATTGCTTATTACATTATGAATAGATGGTTGGAGGATTTTAATTACCGTATATACATCGGCTGGCAGGTTTTTGTCATTACCGGAGTATTAGCCGCCCTGATTGCCCTATGCACGGTTAGTTTTCAGGCCTTCAGAGCGGCGGTAGCAAATCCGGTGGATAGTTTAAGGAACGAATAAATTAGTTGCCCGTTGTGAGTTGCCAGTTACCAGCAAGGACTTCTCGCAACCCACAACGCGCAACGCACAACTAAAAAGAAATGATAAAGAATTATTTCAAAATCGCTTGGCGGAATTTAAGCAGGAATAAAACATACACCGCGGTCAATCTGATTGGCCTGAGTATAAGTTTATGCGTATGTATGCTTATTATCTCTGTTATTGTAGATGAGTTTTCGTATGACAAGCAGTGGGCAAACAACGGGCAACTATATAGGATTATTACGGTGAACCAGCCGTCCGATACTGAAACCACAGCGGAACGTATTTCTGCGTCATTAGCAGGTCTAGGAAAAGAGCTCACCCACCTATATCCCGAAATTGAAGCTTTTACTACGCTAAGCTCTACTGAATTAACATTAAAGTTAGATACCGCAAACGGAGACGGTGTCAACATAAAATCCCTTTCAACCGAACCTTCCTTTTTTGATTTATTCACTGTACCTATTTTAAAAGGAAACCCGCAACACTTTATTGAAGGCAAAAATAATCTTGTCGTTACGGAAAGTTTTTGCGACAACTATTTCCGTGGTCAAGATATAATCGGAAAATCTTTATTTGATCTTCCCGGTTATGGAACGGAATCTGAAGAGTACATCATAACCGGTATTGTAAAAGACTTACCTTACAACAGTCATCTGAGAGCAGACGCCCTTGTACTCACCAAAGGATGGGAAGCTGAGTTAAATAAAGCGCAGTACGGTTATTTTGTTGGTCAATACATCAAGACAAAACCTGGAACCGACATGCAAACATTTTCAACCAAAATGAATAAGTGGTATGAAAGATTTATGTCAGAAGCAACTACATCACTTTACCGATACGAATTCCAGCCAATTGAAGATATTTACTTAAAATCTCCTTTTGATACTTATCAGCCTGTAAGGGGAAATCTGCGTAATCTCTACATATTTGCGGGTATTGCACTGTTAATTCTCTTTATTTCCTGTACAAACTTTATCAATTTAAGCCTCACACAAAACACAAAACGACTTGTAGAAACAGGGGTCCGAAAAACATTTGGAGCAGCAAAAAGACAGATTATCTATCAATTTCTGATCGAAAACTTACTGTTCTTTGTTGCAGCATTCCTTGCCGCGAGCTTTATTTACCTTCTGTCTGTTAAACCTCTTGAAATATTTCTGGAGCACGCGCTCGTCTATAAAATATATGATAACCTTTCACTAACGGCGAGTGTTATAACAACATGGTTTATAATTGGCTTATGCTGCGGATTTTTTCCTGCTTATATCATGTCCAAAAGAAAGCTGTCGCCCTCCCTACGGAACAGATTCAACCTGCATGGACCTAATTGGCAGGGGAATCTTATCAAAAGTCTAATAACCGCTCAATTTACGCTATCCATCATTGTTATGTTGGCCGTTTTAGTGGTTAAACTCCAAATGAACCTCTTTGCTTCTAAAGAATTAGGTTATAATCCAGCAAATTTATTAAGAATCGATTACGTAACATGGGATGGTAAGGGAGATAGCTTTAAGCAGGAATTATTAAATGCGCCAGGTATCCTCCATGCCAGTAAGGCCTTATGGTCGCCGGGAAGCTCTCCTGGTTATATGTCCAGAGAAGTTGTCGATCCATACAAACCCAATAACAAGGTGAAAGTGAATTATATAGCCGGAGATGCCGACTTAGCACAAACATTACAGTTAAAAATTGAAACAGGCCGACTACTAGACGCATCTATCGCAATGGACGCAACCGATGAAGACTCTTTAAGAAAAATCAACGATCATGAAGTTACTCTCCGTATGCTCTCACAACACAGTAGCTTAATTACCAGAACGGCAGCTAATCGTTTAGGAATTAAAAATCTGGGCTTAAAAGATGAAAACACACAGACAACACCGGTAGGCATCTTAGATGACTTCCACAATGAAAGTTTCAAAAACCCCATAAATCCAACTGTTATCCGAGCAGGCCTGAATATCCCCTCCTCTAATATGCTGATCCGAATAGAAGCCGGCAAGGAAGAGATTGCCATAAATTCAGTAAAAACGCTGTGGAAAGAGTTCTATCCCAACAAGTTGCTTAAAACGGATTGGGTGGATGAAATACTGGCAAAACAATATAAAATAGAAACAAAACTATCTCAATTATTATCCTTATTAGGAACAGTTTGCCTTGTATTGGCCATCATGGGCATATTCGGTATGATGATGTATATTGTGGAACGCAGGGTAAAAGAAATCGGTATAAGAAAAGTACTCGGAGCTTCAACGATGAATATTATTCAATTGCTGTCTGCTAATTTTTTGAAGATTATTATAATTGCTTTTCTCCTTGCTTCTCCTATTGCTGGATGGCTGATGTACCAATGGCTCCAAGATTATGCGTATAGGATTGAGCTTTCATGGTGGATCTTTATCGCTACCGGAGGTATCGCTGTTGTGGTTGCCTTGACGACGATAGGTTTCCAAACAATTAAAGCGGCATTGGCAAATCCGGTGGATAGCTTGAGGAATGAATAATTTAGTTGTGAGTTGTTAGCAAAATACTTCTCGCAACGCGCAACGCACAACTAGATTCCCTCCAATCCTGAGAGCTGGCGGGAATCTCCCTATCGCGCAATTAACGATACCGGAGCGCACCAGTCGCTCGCATCATGTTTCGTTAAAAGATCCAATTTAAATAGAATAGGCAGGCGCTCAAAAGAACGCCCCTGCCTATTCTATTACGAAACACTTCTTTTAGTGTTATTATTTATTTTAACTTTTCTATACGAAGGATATAGTCAATCCCACCCACAAATTCCAATCCTCTGGTTAGCTCTCCACTTGCAACATTATATTTCCAGATATAGTCCCTGTCAGCGGCATTGACAGCAATATACGCATTGCCGTCCTCTACAATGATGGCATTCACCATACGTTCCCCTTTATCAGCAGGTAAATCTAACTTCTTAATAAACGTTCCGGTATGCACATTAATAACAGAGAAGGAGTGATCTGCATCAATGGATTGCCCTGCCACACGTGTTCTAACGATAGCCTGCCCGTCTCCGATGTACCACATAGCGGCACCCATGCCGTTTGCGGTAGCGGCAGACAGATCAAAACTATAGAAGGCATCCAATTCGGTCGCACCATTTTTAATACGGTATACCAATGACGGTGATGTATAATCGTAACCACTTACTGGATCACTGATGAAATAAATATCCCCAGCCTCATCTTTAAAGGAAGCCGGTGCATACACCGTAGGTCCACCAGGGGTCGTCGTCTTCGTATCACTAACCGACTTCTCTACTTCCATACTCGGATAGTTGATGACAGCTACATCAAGTTCTTGAAAAACGGGCATATTCGGGTATTGGGACCAATCGTCTGAACCAAAGCTATATCCCAAGAAGATCTTGTTATCCCGATATTCCGCAAAACCAATATTATAGGTCGAAAAGCCCGTAGGCAATGCTTTTAGGTTCAAGGAGCCCGTAGTAATATTCATATCCGATACTCTTACTACAGCATAGCGCCCCTCACCGTCGCCCGTGCCGAATACCACCAAGGTTTCGTCGTTTACCCAAGCGAAGGAACTCCAGTCAAGCCATGTAAAAGGAACCTCCTTATCAATGATCAAGACGCCATTTTCCACATGGTATTTCCCCAATCTACCACTGTTGAAATTGGCATGATAATAATAGCCATTCCTCTGGATGATGTCCTGTGCATAGACTTTCCCCGTCATCTCCGCACCATTCCCTTTAATACTCACGGTTCCCTCTGTTAAAGAAGGTAAATCGGCAATATAGTACGCTGTATTTGGCCAGCTACCCACACATAGGATGGCCGAATATTTACCGGCTTCCGGCTGCGGATTTTCATCCGAATTGCTATTACTCTTACTACAGCCTGTTAACACAAATAAGAGGGCTGCAATAAGGAACATTTTAGAGACATAGTCATTACGTTGCATATTCGTTTTCATTTATTTTGTTTTTTTTAGTGGATAAAATAACGTAGTTTAATAGAAAAGGCTCTTCCTGGCTTCTGCAACCGGAAATTATCAAAAGCCAGTTCATCGGTAAGATTTCTACATTCCAGGGCTATATTATAACGCCCATTTTCCATCGCATAACTGAGCGCGGCATTGTGCACCAGTTGGTTGGGTATATCCGCTTTTCCGTTTACATTACCATAGGCCTCCCAGGTTAAATAGAACCAATGCACATACTGTGTATACCAATTAAACTGTAATCTCGAGTTTTTTAGAAACACATCGTTTTTACCAATACCAAAATCAGCATTACCAAAAAACCAAGGTTGATTGGGAATTTTATTTTGATAAGTTGCTTCCGGCGTAGTTGACCCTTCTCTGGTAAATTTGGTGGTATTGATCGCGTTTTGATAAGTCGCATTGATATTAAAGGCCAATACATCTGCATAATGATACCGCAGCTCCGCCTCAAAGCCTGTTACCCGCACATTGGATTTATTTTCATTTTTAAGTGCTTTGGATCGTTGGTCGGGCACTGGATATATAAAATCGAAAGCATTTCGATAGAATCCTGATGCTTCCAGGAAAAAATGATGACGTTGCAGATCAAGACTATAATAGCCGCCGATGTTCACATTATTGCTCTTTTCGGGTAAAAGATTGGGGTTAGGTTGAATGTTCAACCCATCGCCGAACATTTCTTCTACCTCCTGTAATCGATAGGCCCGTTCAAAAGAGGCCTTAATCCCTAAATTGTCCAACAACTTATAACGGGTGGCCACTCCATACCCATAATTATTGAAGCTCGAATCTGCCAGGTATTCCTTACCGTCCCGATAGTTTCTTTGTTCCAGACCAAGATGATATTGCTTCGCGAAAAACGTATTGGTAAGTCGCTGATCAAAAAATTCCTGCTGATAAGCCAATCCCAAAATCTGTTTATTCAATAAGCCGGGCATATCGTCTCCGGTATCAAATAATTCGTTATATATTTCGTTTTTTGTACGATCCAAGGTATAATTTAGGTTAACGCTATGGGCGTCATGAATGGTATAGCCAAGATTTACACGAGCAAATGTGCGTGGCCGTATAATATTGTTTAAGCTTTTAATAGAAGAACCCATTTCTGTAGCTCCCTTCTTGGTCCATGATCCATCCCAATAATACTGCCTAAACAAGGTATCTGCCACAACAGAACGATCTCTCGAGTGGGAAACAAACAGGCTGGTGTTGAGCCCTTTGATAAAGAGATCCTCTTTTTTATACCGCAAGGAACCTGTCCAGGCCTTACTTTTCCGGGTCACGTTTCCATAAACGATGTTTTGTTCAAAACCCGTCTGCTGATCTTGATTGCCGTATGTATATCCAAAACCGGCAAAGAGCACATCCGCCCATTTCTTATTGGAAACACCTACTTCCAGTTGTCCCATTGCGGAGCGAAATTGGTCATGAAAACGCTTGGCATCTGTGGTAACAAAGGAAGCGCCGTTTAAATCGATAATCTCTTTTCCGTTGCGTACACCCCCCTCTAAGATTTCGACATCTTTCATCAGGTAATCATTGTCCGAATAATTGAAAAAGGCATTGGCGCGAATAATTAATCCGGATAAGGGGTCCTGAAACTGGCCACTTAAAGCAGATCGGTGTGAATTGAAGGAGCCATAACTGTGACTGATATCTAAATAATTGGCCACCTGTTGATTGGTGATAATATTAACCGCTCCACCCATCGCATCGGCGCCCAAGCTTACCGGCACCACCCCTTTATAGACTTCAATACGCTGAGCGAGGTTAACAGGAATATTATTGAGCGACATGGCACTGCCCAAAATATCCAGGGGTACGCCATCAATAAAGTATTTAACGGCTTTTCCCGACAGACCATTAATAGAAAAATTAAAGTTAGATCCCATACCGCCCTGTTCACGAATACGTACCCCGGTGGTTCTGTTCAGTACTTGATTTAAGTCGGCTGTGGTATTTTGATACTGTTTGGTTTCTATAGAGTTCACCGCGTATCCCGATTCCTTCAGCGCTTGCCCCTCGGTTTTACCAATAACCGTTACAGACTCCATCTGCTGATTGCCCGCCGACAATACGAAATCAGCTGTTTGCCGCTGTCCCTCTTTTAAAGTAAGACTGAGTTCTTTGGGATGAAAGCCTATGGAAGAAACACGCAAGGTATACGCCCCCGCCGCTAAAGACTCCCATTTATAAAAACCATTAGCGTCTGTTTGTGTATTTATATCCTGTTCAACAAGACGGACGTTAGCCTGAACCACCGGGCGGCCTTCTTCGTCCAAGACCTTACCTTGTATACCTGCATGGTTTTGTGTAAATCCGAAAATGGTGAAAGCAAGGAAGAGGCTGATTAAAACAATTCTTTTTAATAACATGAAACTAATAAAATGTACATTTTTATTAGTGTAGTAGCATAACTAAGCGGTACCCGAAGGTTTCCTATTAAAAAAAATTAATTTAGTGTTTATTGGTCGGTATGGCGGTCTATACGCAATATAAAATCGGTATCTCCTTTTAGTTGCAATCCTTTTTCTAAGGCGCCCGTTACGGGATTATACAACCAAATAAAATTTTCGCCTTCACCTGCATTAATGGAAATGTAAACCATTTCTTTCCCGCGGATAACACATTCACGTCTGGTACCCTTGTCTAGCGGCAGGTCGAGTTTTTGTTCCGTTTTGTTTTTCAGATCAAGCACATAAAATTCAAAATGTGGTACCGCCCAGTGATCATTCATATCCGTAAAAAGGTCTTTCCTCTCCGTTCGAATAATTGCTTTCCCAGAACCGATATACCAAATACCATATCCATGATTCTGAATTTTGCTGTTACTGATATCAAAAAAATAATTCGGGTCTATTTTTTCTTCACCCTTCTTTATCTTGAAAACGGCTGTTGCCTTATCCGGACGATTGCCTAGTGCAATTCCCGGACAGGACATAAAGTAAAAATCGCCCTGTTCGTCATAAAAGGAGTAGGGTTGTACCGTATTGACACCCCCGGGATAAGTAGATCGTGTATTTTTGCTGACCGCTGTGAGTCCCATTTCCGGATATTGGATATCCGCCAAATACATCGTATCTGATGTGGTAAAATCTGTTGCACCTACCATGTGGTGATAGGTATATCCCAGTATTAAATGTTGCTCAGAAAGTTTACTTAAGCCGATAGACGTGAATGTATATTGGCCATTAGGTGGAGCAATGGGTAAGTAACCAGAATCTAACACCTGAAAAGGTTTCGGACTTACGGTCAGGTAGCTTGCCCGCTTCGAAAGGGGCCGGTCCAGCAGAAAGAGCATTAAGCTATCCTTGGATTTCCATAAAAAATTCTCAATGAATTTATTTCCTATTTGGATTGCCGCTGTGGTCACCAACTGCCCCCCATCTAATTGGTATTGTACCAGCTCTTTCGTCTTCCGATTGATGTGGTAATAATATCCATCTTTCACAATAACATCCCTATCCATGATGTCTGCATCCAGCAGGGCTCCATCTTCTTCCGGCTTCAGGAAGCCTCCCGTTAAAGAATCTGTTTCTATCAGGTATTCTTTTCCGGTCTTTCCTAAAACGTAAATACTATAGTTGGCATTCTTCCCGGCCAGATTCTTTTTCTTCGCAAAATCACAGGAAAGGAAAGACAATAGGCTTAAGAAAAGAAACACACGGTAAAAGGTGCTCATGAATGAATCCAGGGATTATATACTTAGTTGTGAAAATATTTGTTGCAAGATAATGGGTGGAAGGTGAAGCAAATCTTTCTTGTTCATAATAAAAGGTTTATCATCTTCATTACCGATAACTATATAAGTATTACCATTGATGAGGTTTATCTTCTCCGGATGTCCATTAAAGGCCAGCTGCATATCATCTTTAGGTTGTAACAATAAACTTCCCGAAATATGCGCAAATCCAGTATCCAAATTAATTTCAGCAGATGTTTTTGGTGAAACGGAAACAAAATAATTGCGTGTATCAATTGCTTTCGGCATCGTACTACTTAAATTGTCCAATGCAAAAGAGCCTACTGCATTATTCTTATAGATGATCAGGTACACTGCGGAACAGAAAAAAATCAAAAGAGAACAGGCTATAGCCAAACTACCTTTTCTGGAGGATATCCACTGCCTCTTTGGTGACAGAGGTAACGCCTTCGGTTTTTCTTCGGCAAATAACTCATCTTCCAATGCATTCCAGATCTTGGCTATTTCTTCTTCTTTATCTATCTCCGGCGGCAAAGCAGGCACTTTAAAGTCATCATTCAGCAACCATGCTTCCACATGGGTTTGCTCCTCAGGAGTACATTCTCCCAAGTGATACTTCTCTATAAGCCTTTTTGTTATCTCCATAAATATGCCATTCCTGCTACAAACTTAGACAACCTTAGCATCATATGCAAGTTTACTTCATCACGCTGTTAGTCTACTCAATGCTCATAAAGAGCAAGCTTTCCTCTCAATGTAGAAAGTGCCCTGCTTATATGATATTCTACTGCGCGCTCAGAAATCAATAATTCACCTGCAATCTCCCGATTGGTTAAACCCTGTTCACGGCTCATTCTGAATACTCTTTTACATTGCTTAGGTAATCTGTCGACCACTGAATTTAAATTTTCGTTCAGGTTTTGGAAAAAGATATTTTCCTCCGTACAATTTGTATGGTTCTCCGCATACCGGTCGATCTGCTCCAAGTGTTTTCGATGGCTCACTTTGTTTCGGATGAATTCGAACGTTTTGTATTTTGCTGCACGCATCAGGTAATGCTCAACAGCCTTCACATCCAAAGAATGTCTCCGCTCCCAAAGAGATTTAAAAATATCTTGTACCATCTCTCTAGCTGGTTCCCGCTCCCGCACATTGTTATAGCAAATGGCATATACTTTCTCCCAATATAAAGTATAAATTTCTTTAAATATATCTTTGTCCATTAGAGGCAATTCAAACGATGGATTTTACCTTTTACACGAAGGGCAAATATAGTTATTTATAATAAATCTAAATAGAAATATTTTTAAGGCGGTTTTAATCTCCTCGACATGCATGTCTTTCCAACGGAAGCAGTGTACGAAAGCGGACAGAAAGTTGTTCGCTTTCGTACATCGATTTAGTGGATATCCTCTATTATAGCCCACTGCAGCCAATATTTTAGTATGGCAACCTAATTGTTCTTTTTTTGAAAAAACAAACAATATGTTGAAACCATCCCGCTCAGCCGGGATAGCTGAAGCAACAATAAATACAGACACATATGCTGAAAAATTATATTAAAATCGCTTGGCGTACCCTCTATAAGCAAAAAACTTATGCGGGCATCAACATTTTTGGTTTAACCATAGGATTAGCGGCTTTCTCTCTTATCACGTTGTATATATGTAATGAATTAAGCTATGATCGTTATCATACGCATGCAGATCGAATTTTCCGGGTTGTCCAACATACGAAATGGAATGGAAATGATTTACATCAGGCACCAACATCTGCACCATTTGCACCCGCATTAAAGGCTGGTTTTTCTGAAATAGAAGACGCTGTACGCATCAATATGGAAGGTGGCGGTATCATAACCAACGGAGAAAAAAAGATAAAACAAGACGATATAATCTTTGCCGACAGCAGCCTGATGAGGCTGTTTTCTTACGAATTTTTATTTGGCGACGCACAGACAGCCTTGTCCAAACCGCAATCAATTGTCATTACCGAACAGCTGGCAATCACGCTGTTCGGGTCGGCCGAAAACGCATTTAACCAAACCATCTACTTTGACGAGACTTTCCCCAATCTTATTACAGGTATCATAAAAACGATTCCTGAAAATTCCCATCTGCGATTCAGCGGTGTCCGGTCTTCTAATAATAATTTCACTGGCGGTTGGCAAAACTTCTATTTGTATACCTATGTTTTACTGAAGGACGGTGTAAACTATAAGGCTCTGGAGAAGAAACTCCCTTCCTTCGCTGCGCAGACCATTCAGAAATTCATGCGCGTTAATGCGTATAAAATGGAGTTGCAGCCTATCACAGATATTCACCTTCGTTCAAACCTGGCATACGAAATGAGTGCGAATGGTAATATGAAGCAGATCTACCTGCTCGCAGTGATTGCCGGTCTAATTTTAGTGATTGCCGTTATTAATTACATGAACTTATCTACAGCTCAATACGCCTCCAGGATAAAAGAAATAGGTATACGAAAGGTAATCGGTTCTGAAAAAAAGGGAATCATGGGCTTATTTATAACAGAAGCCGCAATGGTTACGTTCATAGCGGCAAGCTCCGCTATCATACTTACACAGTTAACACTTCCGCTATTTAATCAATTAACCGGAAAAACACTTTCTGTCTGGCAGTTTGGCGTCGGCAATACCATGATCGTCTTCGTTCTCTTTTCTTTGTTGACCAGCATTTTAGCGGGTCTATATCCAGCAGTATTTTTAGCAAAATTCAAAACAATGCCCGCCCTTAAAGGTCATATAGGAGATCTCACAATCAGTATTCTTTTCCGCAAATCGTTGGTTGGTTTTCAGTTTGTGATCGCCACTACCCTGATTGCCGGCAGCATTATCATTTATAAGCAATTGCAATTTGCCCAGCAGGAAGACCTCGGTTTTAATAAAACGCAGGTACTCACCTTTCATATCGATGCCCAAGATGTCCGCAAGCAGGTTCCGGTATTGAAGTCGCAATTAATGCAGAGCCCCCTGATAGAGGGAGTTGCCGCTGCGGGCAATCCTATAGGCAACAATGATTTGGGAGGTCTTGGTTATAAATTTGAGGGTCCAAACGGCGACTTCACTGTTCCGTCGACACCTGCACAGGAATTAATGGTTGACGAAGACTATCTCTCTACCATGGATATCAAATTGCTAATGGGGAGAAATTTTTCTCCGACAATGCCATCAGACCAATATGGATCGGCACTGATAAATGAAACCTTGATGAAAAAGCTGGCCTGGGAAAATCCGCTAGGTAAGCGAATGCAATTTAGCATTGATGATCAGGGAAATACAGCCGAAAGAACCATCGTTGGTGTCGTAAAAGATTTTCATACCTACTCGCTACAGCATCATATAGAACCCTTAGTAATGGTTATGCCCCCGGTAAGCTCTATGCAAGATAATTTATATGTCCGTTTAGCAAAAGGAAAAATTCCGCAAGGTCTTGCCTTCCTTGATAGTATTTATCGTCAGTTCGATGAAACAAGTCTTGCCACCTATAGCTTTCTGGATGAAAACTTTGCCCGTCAGTATACCGCTGAAAAAAAACAAGGAAAAATGGCCTTAGTATTTACCTCACTGGCCATCCTGATAGCATGTCTAGGTTTATTTGGGTTATCTTCATTCGCTGCTGTACAGCGAACACGGGAAATAGGGATCCGAAAAGTGCTTGGTGCAAGTGTGATGAATATAACCAATATATTGTCCAAAGATTTTCTAAAATTAATAGTATTTGCGGTACTCATAGCCTGGCCCATTGCCTGGTTTATCATGCATCAATGGCTTCAGAACTTTGCTTATCATATTCAGATCAGTTGGTGGATGTTTTTCGTGCCCGCTGTTACCGTCCTGGCCATCGCATTATTTACCGTTGGATTCCAAGCCATCAAGGCGGCGTTGGCAAATCCGGTAGATTCGTTGAGGGATGAATAGCAGCAGGTTTAACCAACCTGTCAACCAGTTGTGCATTCTTTTTGTTCGTTACATCAAAAAGAACCTCTTCTATACGTGAAAAATCTTCTGGATAGAACGTGCGCTGAATACGTTGATCGTGAAGGTAGCTAATGGTATCACAACTATTTATTAAGGATTCCAAAATATGTGATGTAATCAATATCGTTTTACCGATTGCTCGTAATTTTGCTATAATGATTTTTATAAGCTGAACGTTTTCCATGTCGACCCCATTAAAAGGCTCATCCAGAATAAGCAAAGGCTTATCGAAAGATAAGATACTCATGAAGGCGAGTTTTTTCTTCATCCCAGTAGAATATTCTTCAATAAATGTATCCAGAGGTAATGCAAACAGTTCATTCCATAGCAACATTTCAAACCGCGGATTAAACGCGCGAAATAATTGCAGGTACTCTCTGCCCGTTATTCTTTTATAGAAGAAATTTTGCGTTTCCAAAATCGCCACATGTGCTTTTGTTAAAGGCTGATGCTGCCAGCTAATAGTTCCACTCTGGTAGTGTACCATTCCGCACAAACAATTTAAAAAAGTTGTTTTCCCAGAGCCGTTCAACCCAACCAGACCATGCACTTTTCCTGCCTCTAATGCAAGATCCATCTCTTTTAATACATACTCATTAGCCGAATAGCTTACCATTAAGGCTTTAACTTCCAACATAAAGAAATCGATTGAGGTTTTTCAATGCTTTATTATAATATAGAATCAATAATACGAAAGGAACCGGGGCCAGGAACACGATAAAAAAGCAGCCTATAGCAAGACCAATCAACAAATTATTCCCTTTCAGCTCTTCCCCGGGCATATACATCGCGTATTTAAAGCAAATACTCAAAGTGTGTATCGTGAACGCCATTGCATTGACAGTCAATAGCAGATACCAATAAGACATATGGAATAGTAAAAATGCTGTATTAATGGGCAAAAACAGCAAAAATATAAAAACGGCTTGCGTAAATATTTTATCTAACAAGAAGCGGTTAGATGCCTTGTTAAATGTTTGTACCATTAATGCTGATTCGCAAAAGAGATTAAAAGAAGCGAGGATAATGGTTAATATAAAAATGGACAGCAGCGGAAGAACAATGAATTTTGCAAGAATAGTTCCTATTAAAACAGATGCCACAATACCGATATAATTCGTCCGTAATCCCGCCTTCAGTTCAAACGCCCTCGCCGGTAAAAAAGGGAGGTTGTTGACGCTAAAATAAATTTTCCTGGTGGTGCCTTTGATATACGGCAATATACACAAAACCACAAGGAGCACGAAAGCGGGCCAACTATTTTGTGCATAAATCAATAGTGCCGTTGCAGGTATACCAAGTAATTGATACTCCACCAATAGAATGAATTTCGCGAAATGGCCAAAATATAGCTTTAAGAAAGTATTATCTTTTCTGCTTATATGTATGGATAAGATAAAAGCAAGCCAAGCTGCCGAAGCCAACCAGGGTACAGAAATAAATAATTTGGGAATCATTGCTACCAGAGGCAGGCAGAACAACAGCAAAACGACGATACGAATAAGCCCCACTTCACTCAAAATCCTACTCAATTGGAGCCACCTTATTTTCAAAAAAGACTGGATGACATGTCTGCGACGCGGTAATTTCATGAATGCTTCCCCTTATAACCCTTTGAATTATGATTACAAGTAGACAAAAATGTTACGGGAAACATAATTTTATGGAATTTCGAGATAATTTTTGGGCATGGCAGCAGATCTGTTCATCAACCAATATCCACGGCAATCTTACCAGCAAAACCACCTTTTTCCATTAATTGATGGGCATTTGTGAGCTGATCTAAAGGAAAGACATGGGCAATGGGTAATTTGAACTGACCACGTTCAATAATGCTTTTTAAACTAACCAGGTCCGCAGCGTTTGCTTTTACAAATACAAACTTCATATGCGGCTCAAAAACCATGTCAACGGTTGTTTTTACAAACCCTTTTATATTGTTAGTCTCCCCCCTGGTGGTTACAAACAATCCATGTTCTGCCAAGTGGTGTTTCAGGTCGCTATACGTGTATTTACCAGCAGCATCAAAAATAAGATTATATTGAGCCCCCGAAGGGATTTTTTGATTTTTGTAATCAATTACTATATCGCAGCCAATGTTCTTCGCATAAGCGCGGTGTTTTTCACTGCACAAGCCACTAATATGGCAATCCAAACTCTTCGCCAGCTGCACAGCGGCTGATCCCACTCCTCCGGAACAACCTGTTATCAGTACATTCTCGCCCCTCTGCAATTGACCAACTTTAAATAACCCTTGATAAGCTGTAAGCCCAACCAACGGAATGACACCGGCCTCTACATAGTTTAAATTGATCGGCTTTAGCGCAATCTGGGTCGCATTCACTGCCAAGACGTCCGCATACCCTCCACCTTTTACTATCGGCAGCATACCAAACACATCATCACCTTCTTTAAAGAGTCTACTTTTAGAGTCTATCACCCGCCCACAAAAATCACATCCGATAATCTGATTAGACAATCCAGCTGTAGCGAGCCACGATTTACCCTGCCTCATCAACACATCCACCGGATTGACCGAAGAGGCATAATTTCGAACCAGTACCTGACCCGCCCTTAATTCGGGATTCGGAAGTTCCTTCACTCTAAACTTGGGTGACACACCCGTCTTTTCCAATACCGCAGCTTTCATATAATAACTTTCATCTGTAAATAATTTTTATCCATCGGTCAGATGGAGCTTACCATGTATTAAAATTTACATTCCCCTGTGTAATGAATCCGCCAGCTGGCGGATAAATATTGACGATTCATGTAATAACATCTAAATTAGCCATTTGTGAAGCAATGATTGTTGGCTGTATCTCATTTTGTAACAGTTTTTGTTTCTTCACTGTAAAGAATAACCTGAGCGTTCACTTCCGAACGGCGATTGTTCGATATCGGACACCCACCTTCTACCAAATAAATACAACAAACTGTATTTCAACCAATTATTCTTTTGGTAATATTTTGGCGGTCCATTGAATAGTTTGTGGAGTGAATAAATAGATATGCCACAAGTAGCAAGACATAAGGCAGATGATCAGTAGACAGTTACGAGTAACGAGAGCAACAACATGGGCTGACTACTTAATATAAATCTTGATACTTGATACTGAAATCTTGATACTACAATGATAAAGAACTACTTAAAAATTGCTTGGAGAAACTTGCTGAAAGGAAAAGGTTACTCTTTCATTAATATTTTTGGTTTGGCACTCGGATTGTCTTGCTTCCTATTAATTAGTTTATGGATAAAAGACGAACTGAGTTATAACCGCTTTTTACCAGATGTTGATCGTATTTATGCGGTACGGACTAATTCCTTATTCAACGGTGAAATCCGCACCGGAGAGAATACGCCATCGCCCTTAACGGAGGTCATAAAAGCCGATATTCCGGAGGTGGAAGCGGTGACGAAGTTGAGCTGGTCGCCACCGTTATTGCTAAGTACCGACAATAAATCCGTGAAAGAGTCGGGTAACTATACTTCTCCAGATTTCTTTAAGGTTTTTGGCTTTAAGGTACTTAGCGGAAATCCATCACAAGCGTTAGCGACCGTGGATCAAATCGTGATTACTAAGCGGGTTGCTTTGAAGCATTTCAACAGCATACATGTCCTTGGAAAAAGCCTAGAGGTAGACCGCAGCAAGGTATATACCATTGGGGCTGTTCTTGATGATATCCCCTCCAACTCTACCGTTCAATTCGATTGGCTTTTGAACTTTAAGATCAACGAGCAAGACTGGATGAGCCGTTGGGGAAATGGCTCCGTACTGACCTACCTTAAACTCAAGCCAAATACCACGGCCCATCAGGCCATGGCTTCCCTGAAAGACCTCTACCCACGTTATGCCAGCGAGTTTAAAAATACGCCAGTTATTCAACCTATAAAGGATGTATATTTATATGGCCAATATAAAAATGGCAGGCCGGAGAGCGGACGCATTGCTTATGTACGGATTTTCTTAGTGGTGGCCCTTTTCATTCTACTCATCGCCTGTGTTAATTTTATGAATTTGGCTACCGCGCGATCGGCTAAGCGGGCAAAAGAAGTAGGGGTCTTGAAAACAGTGGGTGCTCCGCGAAAGACACTTATTTTCCAATTTTTTACAGAATCGTTGTTAACAACAAGCATTGCTGCACTATTTTCCCTTATATTGGTTTGGGTACTGCTCCCCTATTTTAATCTTACTTTTGACAAACACATTCGCGTAGACCTAGGTAGTCCTGAACTCCTTATCGGCATTTTTTCCTTAATCTTTTTTACGGCTTTTATAGCAGGCAGTTATCCGGCCTTCTTTTTATCGTCGTTTAAACCCATCAGCGTATTAAAAGGTGCACACACAACACCCAACAAGGGTTTCCGGTTAAGCACCTTGAACATTCGAAAGGGATTGGTCATTTTTCAGTTTTCTCTATCCATCTTCTTGATTATCGTCATGCTGGTTATTGGTAATCAAGTAGACTATATACAGCACAAAAATTTAGGTATGGCCAAGGAAAACGTGCTATACATTCCTTTGGAAGGCAATTTATATGGCCAATCCGAAACCTTTAGACAGGAAATTTCTGGGTTACCATCCGTTGTTAGGGCCAGTACCGTAGGCGCTTTACCCATGGATTTACAAAGCACCTCCGGAGATCTCTCCTGGGAAGGAAAAGATGCCACATTACAAACGGCGGTAATCGTAGGCTGGGTAGGTTACGATTTTACCGAAACCATGGATATACAAATGCTTGCTGGCCGTGACTTCTCCAGTAGTCACCCTTCCGATTCTGTCGCCTACCTGATTAACGAAACGGCTGCTAAGTATATGGGGATGGACGACCCCATTGGAAAGGAAATTAGCTTTTGGAACGGAAAACAGCCTATTATAGGGGTGATGAAAGACTTCCATATCACCTCATTGCATGCCCCTATTAAGCCGCTTATTTTAGTTTTTGATCCTGAAAACAATGGTTACATGATGGTGCGTACAAAAGCCGGACAGCTAAAACAGGCCATTGCGGAGCTTTCGAAACTGGTTAAAGAAATGAACCCCAATTACCCATTTGAGTACCACTTTGTAGACGAAACGTATGAGCAGATGTACCGTAGCGAAGAGCAGGTAAACCTCTTAGTCCGTTATTTTGGTACGTTGGCTATCGTTATTTCCTGTTTAGGCTTATTCGCTCTGGTATCCTTTGCGGCGGAACAGCGTACGAAAGAAATTAGCATCCGTAAAGTGGTTGGGGCCTCTGTGGCCAATATTGTTCATTTACTTTCAAGCGATTTTATTAAACTGGTTATTGCAGCACTATTTATCGCCATCCCACTTGCCATTATGGCGGTAAGGAGATGGTTAAATAGCTTTGAATATAAAATTGATCTGGGATGGGAATTATTCGGATTAGCGGGAGCAATATGCCTGCTAATCGCTTTCGTTACTGTGAGTATACAGGCGGTAAGAGCTGCTTTGGCCAATCCGGTGGATTCGTTAAGGAATGAATAACTAGTTGCCTGTTGTGAGTTGCCAGCAATGGACTTCTCACAACGGGCAACGCACAACTAGAAGAAAATGCTAAAACCACGAGCCAATAGGCGAGTAGCTTAAACACCATATAAAACTAACACCATGTTTAAAAACTACATCAAAACAGCTTGGCGTAACTTGTGGAAAAACAAGTTTTACTCCCTACTCAATATTTTGGGTTTAGCCATTGGTATGGCCGTTTGTATTGTTATCATCCTTTTCGTCCAATATGAACGAAATTTTGATGCGATACACCAAAAGAATATCTATCGCCTGGATGAGGTACAGAAGTGGGAAGGAATGGTTGCTCCTCAAAAGGTGGCGCTATCCATGTATCCCATGGGGCCAACCTTGCAGAACGAGTTTTCGGAGGTAGTCAACTATACCCGTGTAAATCAGTTCGGTAAAACTTCTTTCCAGATAAATGGTGTCAAACATAGTCTGTCTTCCACGTTTCTAGTCGACTCCACTTTTTTCCAGTTATTCGATTTTAAACTTTTGAAAGGCGATCGGAATACCGCACTTCAAAAACCCAATAGCCTCGTTCTTACGAAGAAGGCCGCCAATAGTCTATTTGGAAAAGAAGATGTGTTAGGAACAACGATAACAACGAGTGGAAGGGATACCACCAGCTTTACCATCACAGCAGTCTTAGCAGATATACCGGAAAATTCACACATCCAGTTTGACGCGCTATTCTCCATGAACACGTACGTCAATGCACAACAGATGCAGAACTGGGGAGGCAATTGGCTGACAACTTATCTTGAAATCGAAAAAAACGCTGATATTAAGCATATGGAAAAAAGATTTCCTGCTTTTCTGACAGATCATATGGGCGAAGAGCGGGCGAAAGGTTATGAATTATTTCTGCAAAACCTTCGGGACGTGCACGCCGGGTCTACGGATATTACGCACGACTATATCAATCATCAGAAATTCAACAGTAAGTATACACTCATCTTTTTCGCCATCGCCATTGTCGTTCTTATTATTGCGTCTATCAATTTCGTGAACCTAACCACTGCCCGTTCAACAGGAAGAGCTAAAGAAATTGGGGTTCGAAAGAGCACGGGGGCTAAAAGAGAACAATTGTATCTGCAATTCATCGGTGAGTCTATTTTTCTTTGTTTTATTGCCTTAGCTTTAGCCATTGGAATGGTAAAGTTAATGCTGATATACGTAAACCATATTAGCCTTCGCGCCATCGAATTTCCTTTATTCAGCAGCCCAACGCTGATATTTTCACTGTTAGTGGGTGCACTATTTTTGGGTTTATTGGCAGGCCTTTACCCTGCAGCCTATTTATCTTCATTCAAACCATCTACGGTCCTGAAGGGTACTGCTACCAGCGGAAGAGGTAAAACTTTCTTCCGGAATGTTTTGGTAGTTGGACAATTTACTTGTGCCATAGTGTTAATCACATCTACCCTAATAGCCATCAAACAACTTCGTTTTATGCAAAAAAAGGATATCGGTTTCACCCGTGAACAAATCGTTACGGTCTCGCTCGATAACACTGCCAACAAGAAATACGAAGCATTAAAACAAGAGCTCTTAGCAAACAACTTAATTAAAGGCGTCACTGCCAACCAACAGAAACTGGGTAATAATCTACATCAAACCGGCGTGAACTACTATGGTAACGGCCCGGTTAAAAATTTTGCGGTTTCTCAGATTGTAGTGGATCCCGACTTTTTAAAGGTTTACCAAATTCCGCTAGTCGCCGGCCGCAATTTTTCAAATGATAGACTGGCTGAAAACGGAAAAACATACATCATCAATGAAACCTTAGCTAAGGAGTTATTGAAAGACGATGCGAAACAGCCCATCGAATCATTGATTGGCCAACGTTTTGGCTTTGGTGGCTTGGATTCCAATAGTACCATTATTGGCATTGCAAAAGATTTTAATTTTAATTCTCTACACCACAAAATCGAAACCCTTTGCCTGTTTAACCAAAAAGATTTTGGCTATAATGAACTTTCCGTCAAAATCAACACAGCGAAGGCGCAGGATGCGCTGGCATACATAGCATCTGTTTGGAAGCGCATTAGCCCAGACAGCGATTTCGAATACCAGTTTTTAGACGACCATTTTGCTGAACTTTATAAAACGGATCAAACAACCGGCGAAATTGTGGCAATACTAGCGGTACTTGCCATACTCATCTCTTGTATGGGCCTTTTGGGCTTGGCCACCTTCGTTGCCGAGCAACGCGTTAAAGAAATCGGTATCCGGAAAGTACTTGGAGCCAGCGTACAGGGCTTGGTTCGACTGCTCTCCAAAGATTTTTTAAAGCTCGTGCTGATCGCTATCCTAATAGCCGTACCCATCGCTTGGTTAGGCATGAATAAATGGCTGGAAGATTTCGCTTATCGAATAAATATCGAGTGGTGGGTATTTGCAGTTGCAGGATTTTTAGCCATTTCTATTGCTATGTTAACCATTAGTTTCCGCGCAATTAAATCTGCAATGGTCAATCCCGTGGATTCGTTACGGAATGAATAAAATTAGTTGTGAGTTGCCCATTGCCAGCGATGGACTTCTCGCAACACATAACGCACAACTAAAAAGAAATGATCAGGAACTATATCAAAATCGCGTGGCGGAATCTTTGGAAAAACAAGGGATATTCCCTGCTGAACATTGTAGGTTTGTCAATAGGTATGGCAGCAGCCATGCTGATTCTATTATGGGTACAGCATGAAATGAGCTTTGATATGTTCCATCATAAAAAGCATACTTTATACAAAGCCATGAATCTTGGCAATTTTAATGGCACATTACAAGCATGGGATAATACTCCAAAGATCTTAGCTCCTACATTGAAAGAAGAATTTCCTGAAATCGCGAATTTCACGAGATATGACGAGGAAGGTGATTTTCTGCTTACCGCAGGAGATAAAAAACTAAAGGCCAATGTTGCTTTTGTGGATACTGCCTTTTTTGAGATGTTCGATTTCTCTTTAATAGCAGGTAATAAACAGCAAGTATTGAGGCATCCCACGGATATCGTTTTAACCGAATCGCTGGCAAAGCGCTTCTTCGGCGAAGAAGGAGCTTTAGGCAAAACAATCAAAATAGACAGCACAGATGTTTTTACTGTATCTGGAGTGTTGGCAGACATGCCTGGAAATAGCCAATTCAGAGAGGTAGAATATTTCCTACCTTGGAGCTATCAGGAAAAATTAGGATGGGACGATAAGAATTGGGGTAATAATTCTATTGAAACCTATGTGGAGTTGGTAGAAGGTGTTACACAAACAGCCGTAGAAAGCAAAATCCGTGACATCACCATGCGACATTTAAATCGAAACGAAGACATACAAGTCTTCCTCCATGCTTTACCGAATTGGTGGCTGCATGCTAAGTTCGAAAATGGCAAAATGGCAGGTGGCCGTATAGAGATGGTTAGACTTTTTGCTGTTATCGCTGCCTTTATTCTGCTGATAGCTTGCATTAACTTCATGAATCTTAGTACTGCCCGTAGTGAAAAACGCGCGAAGGAGGTTGGGATCCGCAAAGTAGCCGGAGCCTATCGTTATTCACTCATCGGTCAGTTCCTGAGCGAATCTATCCTTATCGCAGGTATTGCGGGAATTTTGGCTATCGGAATCGTTTTTATAGCGCTCCCTTCATTTAATCACCTGGTCCACCAGCGCTTGTCCATCATCTTTAATGATATTGGGCTTTGGCTTGCTGCCAGTGGTTTCATCCTATTCACCGGTTTACTGGCAGGTAGCTATCCTGCGCTATCGCTTTCTGCCTTTCAACCGGTCAAAGTACTTAAAGGTACCTTCCGTAAAACAAACGCATTTATCAATCCTCGCAAGCTCCTCGTAATCGTACAATTTAGCATCGCCATTACGCTGATTATATGTACCGTCGTTATCCATCGGCAAATTCAGCATGGGGTGGATCGCGAAACAGGCTATAAAAAGAACAATGTCATCTATCTCCAAACCAGTGGTGAAATCGACAAAAATTATCTTTCCATCCGAAACGAATTGTTAAATAGCGGAATCGCTACTTCAATCACGAAAACTATGTCTCCGATGACAGAAGTCTGGAGCAACGGTTGGGGCGTTGAGTGGAAAGGAAAACCTTCCGGAGATAAAACCTCTTTCGAACGCTTCAGAGCAGATGAACACCTGGTAAAAACAGTTGGATTAACACTCCTTGAAGGTCGGGATTTTGATCTTACTACATATCCAACAGACTCTACTGCCATATTACTGAATGAATCTGCGGTGAAAGCCATGGGTTTTGAGCATCCAATCGGACAAACGGTAAAGGACAATGGTGTTGATTGGCATGTTGTAGGTGTTATCAAGGATTTTATTATCCGTTCACCATACGCACCCGTCAGGCCGATGCTCATTGAAGGAGCAAAAGGTTGGTTTGGAGCCATCCATATTAAATTTAACGAATCCATCAGCACAACAAAGGCTTTAGCCGAAGCAGGGCGGATTTTCAACAAATTCAATCCAAATTATCCGTTTGAATACCATTTTTTGGATGACGCTTACGCGAAGAAGTTTGCTGAATATCAGCGCTTAGGTAATTTAGCGGCTCTGTTTGCCTTCCTAACGATATTTATTTCCTGTCTCGGATTATTTGGTCTGGCCGCTTACATGGCCCAAAACCGCACGAAAGAAATAGGTGTACGTAAGGTCCTGGGAGCTTCTGTTTTTTCGGTTACCAAACTCTTATCCATTGAGTTTGTAGTCTTGGTGGTCATTTCCTGTTTCCTGGCTTTTCCCATCGCCTATTGGGCAATGGATAGGTTTCTACAAAACTATGATTACCGGATCTCGTTGGGTTGGGGAATTTTTTTACTGTCTGGAATAGGTGCCTTGGCGCTTGCACTCCTTACTGTCAGTTCACAAGCGATTAAAGCGGCATTAGCTAATCCCGTGGATTCGTTACGGAATGAATAAAATTAGTTGTGAGTGATGAGTTGCCCATTGCCAGCGATGGACTTCTCGCAACACATAACTCACAACGCACAACTAAAAAGAAATGATCAGGAACTATTTCAAAATCGCATGGCGGAATTTATTTCGAGACCAAACACATGCTGCCATTAATATAGTCGGATTATCTTTTGGGATGGCCGTAGCGATTCTCATCGGTATCTGGGTATGGGATGAATTGACTTTTGATAAACAGGCAGGTAATCATCAGCAAATAGCACAGGTGATGCTTCACACGAACCAGAACGGAGAGATACAGAGTTCAAACACCGTCGCTGCGCCCCTCGCCGGAGCGCTAAGAACCCACTTTAAACATGAATTTAAATCCATTGCATTGGCAAGACCTACGGGTGATCACCTGTTGCATTATGGAGATAAGACGCTCCGAAGACCAGGAAAATTCATCAGCGAAGAAGGAACTGAGATTTTACCGATAAGATTGAGCAGTGGCGAACGAAACGGCCTAAAGAACCCTAACTCCATTATGCTCTCCGAATCGATGGCTAAAGCTTTATTTGGAAATATAAACCCTATCGGAAAAACCCTTCAGGTGGATCAGCATCTGTTGGTGAACGTATCGGGTTTATATCACGACTTCCCCGCTAATTCCTCCTTTAAAAATGTTAACTATCTACTTCCTTGGAAACTGTTAACTGCGTCCAATACCGATTTCCGAGATCTGGAAAAGAGCTGGGAATTTAACTGGTTTGAAGTTTTTGTTGAAATACACCCCAATAGCAAAATAGCTACCATATCTCAAAAGATCGCCAACCTACAAGCGGATCTATTAAAAGAAGACAGCCATTTAGCGCGTTATAACCCGCAACTTTCGCTGCACCCCATGGGAAAATGGCATTTGTATAATGAGTGGAAAAATGGCAAAAATAGTGGTGGTCAAATTCAATATGTGTGGTTGTTTATTACTATTGGTATTTTTGTGCTGCTATTAGCTTCTGTAAATTTCATGAACCTCAGTACCGCCCAAAGCGAAAGAAGAGCGAAAGAGGTGGGTATACGGAAAGCGATGGGCTCCGCCCGCAGTCAACTGGTTGTTCAATTCTTCTGCGAATCTATCCTAACAACGCTGATTTGTTTTGCTTTTGCTCTTGCTCTTGCCCATCTGGCAATACCTTTCTTTAATACGCTTGCCGATAAACAGCTATTCATTCCGGTGAGTCATCCAACCTTTTGGGTATTCGGCATTGGTTTTGTTTTTCTCCTAGGTTTGTTTGCCGGTAGCTATCCTGCCCTATTTTTATCTTCATTCCAACCTATTGAGGTGCTGAAAGGGATATTCATATTAGGCCGAGGCACTGTTCTTCCCCGGCAAATACTAGTTGTTTTTCAATACACCGTTTCCATTTCATTCATGATAGCAACGTTTATTATTCTCCAACAGATACAATATGTTAAATATCGACCGATAGGCTATGATCGTAATGGATTAATCAGCTTCCGAATGAGTAATTTTAATGGCCGCAATGAAGCTTTTCACCATGACTTATTGAAAACGGGCCTGTTATCGGATGTTGCACAGGCAACCAGTCCGGCAACCGATATCTTGTCAAATACCTCTGGTTTTTATTGGGAAGGCAAAGATCCCGCGTTCAAAGATAACTTCTCATTGATTGCCACATCTCCCAGCTATGGAAAAACCATGGGATGGGAAATCATCGAAGGAAGGGATTTTTCAACAGATTTCATGAGCGACTCTTCCGCGGTTATCTTAAATGAAAGTGCTATTCATTATATGCGTTTACAAGATCCAATTGGCAAAACCATCCGGTGGAAAGATAGGACATTTAATGATACAGAATATCATATTATAGGTATTGCTAAAAACATGGTCATGCAATCTCCCTATGAACCTGTCCGCCAAACAATTTACTTCATGCAACCTGCCGCCAACTTTCTGTTCGCCAAAATAAAACCAGGTGCTGATGTACAAGAAACGCTATTGTCCATTCAACGTGTTTTTAAACAGCATGCCCCTGATGAGGCTTTTGAATATACTTTTGTGGAGGATGAATATGCGCAAAAATTTTCGGTAGAAGAACAAATTGGAAAATTAGCAGCCAGTTTCACCGCTTTAATGTTTCTAATAAGTTGTTTGGGTATCTTTGGTTTGGCTTCTTTTGCCGTAGAGCAGCGCAGAAAAGAAATAGGCATCCGCAAGGTCTTGGGCGCCCGAATAATACAAATTACAAGCCTACTCTCCACCGATTTTATAAAACTGGTATTCATGGCCGCCCTGATCGCGAGTCCCATGGCTTGGTGGGCTATGGACCACTGGTTGGCTCAGTTTACTTATCGTATTCAAGCCTCGTGGTGGTTTTTTGTTATTGCAGGTGTCTTAGCCCTAATGGCAGCCTTTATGACCGTCAGCTTCCGAACAATTAAAGCTGCCGGAGCTAATCCCGTAGATAGCTTGAGGAGTGAGTAGATTAGTTGTGGTTATAAGTTGCCCGTTGCCAGCGATGGACTTCTCGCAACACACAACGCGCAACACACAACTTTATGACTGTCCGTTTCCGAACAGTGGCTGTACACTATCGAACAAACAAGACGACACCAAGCCAAATAAACAACTCGTTTACAGCTATTTGTATTTTTGGTTTCATTTATGCCTGCTTTGGCATGATTGGTTATAAGTAATGGCTTGGAGTAGGAAGTAAACCTACTCTTTGCCTTTTTAGAAAGAAGACATAAGGCATTGGTATCAAGACGCAAAACAGTAGTGATCAGTAAACAGTGACGGGTAACGAGAAGCAACAACATGGGCTGATTACTGATTACGCGTTACTGACTAATTAATATAAATCTTGATACTTTATACTGAAATCTTGATACTACAATGATAAAGAACTACTTAAAAATTGCTTGGAGAAATTTAAAAAAGCATAAATTTAATACCTTCATTAATATCATAGGATTAGCCTGCGGTCTAAGTTTTGCATTAGCTATCGGTGCATATAGCTGGCAAGAATCAGCTTTCGATCGCAAACTAAAAAGCCTCTCCAATCAATATGTTTTACAAAGCGAATGGAAACGTCCGGAAATGGGGATGCCCATTACTACCTTAGGAGCGCTGCCAAAGGCACTAAAAGAAGAGTATCCTGATCTGGTACGCAATTATTATCGTTTCGATGGAATTATGTGCATTTTATCCCACGGCGACCAGATTTTTAATGAAGGCGCTGCCCTGGGCGATAGCACTCTTTTGAGTATGTATGGTTTCCCGCTTCTATCAGGAAATGCGGCCACTGCTTTAATGGAACCTTTTTCGGTTGTGATAACAGACGATATAGCCTTGAAGTATTTTGGCAAGACGGATGTACTTGGCGAACAATTAAGTGTCAAAAATTTCAGCGGAGAACAACACTCCTTTACCATAACTGCGGTACTGGATCAGTTGCCGGCAAACTCAGTTACCAACCTTAACAGCGCTTTAGACAACAAGGTATTTTTCTCATCAGCAGCTGCGAGCTTTTTTGCCCGTGCTCTGGATAGCTGGCAGAATGCATATATCGTTGGTTATTTGGAGCTGCAACCGGATGTGACTCCGCAAATGCTTAAGCAACCATTGCGCGATTTATTAAAAAAACATACCGATGACGAAGTGGCAAGTAACCTTACTCCTATAGTAAATCCTTTATCCAGCTACCACCTCGAAAAAGATAATGGCCTCATTAAAAAAATGCTGTATACGCTGGGAATCATTGCCGGCTTCATTTTGTTAATGGCTATTATCAATTTTGTGAATATTAGCATTAATGGTTCGGTTTCCCGACTGAAAGAAATCGGCGTCAGAAAAGTAATGGGAAGCAGCCGAAAACAACTCGCCATGCAATTCTTAGGCGAATCAACCTTGATGGTTGGACTGGCCTTTTTTATTGCCCTGTTCTTTTATCCCTTTTTAGGACCTGTTTTTTCTGCTATTTTAGGACAGGAACTTCCTCCACTTTTTACTTTCTCTTGGCCAGTCTGGTTATGTCTTTTAACAATGGGCATGGCCATTGGCCTATTGGCGGGCCTTTATCCTGCCTTTCGATTAGCAAACCTGCAAACCATCATATCCGTTAAAGGCAAACTTCCGCACAACTTTGGAAACACATCATTCCTTCGTTCTTTAGTGGGCTTTCAATTTGTTGTTGCTTTAACCGTCTTTATGACAGCAGGAATTATTTCCCGGCAGGTGGATTTATTTTTCAGTAACCATCTAGGCTATGATAAAGAATCGTTAGTCACCATAAAAGTTCCGCGCGACTGGACAGAAACTGGGTTAAACCGAATGAAAGCCATCCAATATTCCTTAAGAAATTTACCTCAGGTCGAAAATATCAGCCTATCTTATGATGTACCTGGCGGGCAGGGTTTAATGTCTACCGGTACATTAAACTTTTCAAAAGAAACCCGAATGGACGGACAACAGGTATCGGCACAGTATATCCTCTCCGATACTGCATTTGCCAGCACCTATAAAATACCGCTACTGGCGGGAAAATTTTTAGACGATCAGATTGACCCAAAACTGGCCAAATTAGTGATCACGGAAAAGGCTAGCAAATTACTGGGCTTCAAAACTCCTCAGGAAGCTTTAAACCAACGGGTTTATTTAAAGCCAACCGATCTTCCTGCCCTCATTGTAGGGGTAAGCAAAGACTTTTATGCGACATCTATGCGCGATCCTTTAAGCCCGGTAGCCTGGACAAATATTAAGGCAGACAATCTTTTCCGTTTTTTCAGCATCCGCCTAAAGCCGGGCAAGCTTAGCCAGCACCTTGCTAGCCTAGAAAAGGAATGGAAAAAGCACCTTGCAGAGGCACCCTTTGAATATCAATTTGTAGACGAAAATATTGATCATTTATATAAAACCGAACTGCAATTGAAAAACGCGGCTTATGCCGCTACTGTTCTGGCCTCAATAATTGTGCTCTTAGGGATTGTTGGTTTAATTTCACTGAATGTACAAAAACGGAAAAAAGAAATCGGCGTTCGAAAAGTATTGGGAGCAACCGTCAACAGCATCATTGTTTTATTTATGAAAGATTTATTCATTGCGTTCACGGCTGCCATTGGTGTTGCGTGCCCGTTAGTATATCTGTTCATCAGCAAATGGCTACAAAATTACAGCATGCAGATTCAGTTGACACCGCTATTTTTTGCGCTTCCCGTAGTACTCCTGGCACTAGTCGCTGCGAGTATCATCGGCCTGCAAACCTTTAGAGCTGCCAAATCAAATCCGGTGGATAGCTTGAGGGATGAGTGATAATAGACATAAGACATTGGTATCAAGACATAAGATTTTTTCCTGGCTTCTAAGAATATCTTGATACTTGATACTTGATACTTGATACTTGATACTTGATACTTAAATAATAAAGAAATGAACACCAATAACCTAAAGATCGCGTGGCGGGCAGCTTGGAAATCCAAGCTGTTCACTATGCTTAACATTTTGGGCCTAGCCATTGGTTTTGCTGGGTTCATTTTAGCTTATGCTTATATCAATAGAGAAAATAGCTATGATGCCTGGAATCCTAACTATGACAACATCTTTTTAGTGGGCTTAGAGGAAAGTGGAGAAGCCTCCGATTTAACACCAGCGGCTTTAGCTCCGGCCATACAATCGAATTTGCCAGAGGTAGTCAAAGTGGGCCGTATGGCGAGCGCTCCTTTTGAGGTCCCGTTCATCTCGGATGATGATATGTTTTACGTGAAACATTGGCTCGGTGCGGATAAAACAATTGCCGATATTTTTGGTATTGAGGTAGAAGGATTAACAATAAATCAGTCAAAGGAATCAAAAATAGGTATCCTCTCTCCCGAGGTAGGCGAAAAATTATTTCCAAAAGAGAAACGTCGTGCTTTCAGCAATCCAAAGCTGATTGCTTTAGCGAACGAAGAGAGCGGTATAATCGAAGAAGTAAACGGTATTAGCAAAGAACGATCTCTATCCATTTTTGGATATGACTATCTGGCGCTAGCTGAGGACATCGCCAGTGGACGAGGAGATGGAGATACTCCGGTATATCAAACCTATCTTCAGGTAAAACCTGGAACGGATATTCATTTGTTGGAAACAAAAATCAACTCCCTATATAAAAACGAAATAGCTAAAACAAAAGAAACGATAAACACCTCACGCGCAAGCAGCCATGTTTACCTTGATCCACTGAAAAATTTACATCTACGTCCAAAACATGGCTCCAATACCGGCTATAAAATTACGGTAGCGTTAGGCACATTATCTGTTATTATTCTATTATTGGCCTGTATTAATTTTGCCAACCTGATGTTGGTACAGGCACAGAAACGTTCTAAAGAAATTGGATTGAAAAAGGTCTTTGGCGTTTCCAGAAAACGACTTGCAGGTCAGTTTTTATTAGAGGTTTTTATTCAGTGTTTAACCGCAGCAGCCCTTGCTAGCTTCTTGATGGTACTATGCTGGAATATGCTCACAAAATACTTCGGTTACAATTTCTCTGCTTTTGACTTTAACGCTACCGTACTTGTTCAACTAGCCTCTGCTGTCTTGTTGACCACCCTGATTTCGGGCATCTATCCAGCACTTATTCTTTCCGGCTATAACATCGTTGCCACTATAAAAGGAAGTTTATATAGCGGTCATCGGTCTCAGACATTTAGAAATGCACTCTTAACTTTTCAGTTTATCATCGCCTTTGGGTTTATAAGTGCCATGCTGATCATTCATCAGCAGATGTCTTTTATTAAAAAGGGTGATCGTGGCTTCCATACCGATCAAGTGGTGCATATCAAAAGCTTGGCAATTTTCGATAAGCCCGCAGCGTTCAGTGCCATCCGGAACCGCTTGAAAGCCATTCCCGGTGTAAGCGAAGCAACCGTGACTACTCATACTCCGGGTGGTGTGGCACCAAAAGATGAAGAGTTTACTTATATCGATAAAAACTATGCGTTAAACCACATTGGCGTGGATTATGAATATTTCGAAACGCTAGGTATGAACCTAAGGGAAGGAAGAGTTTTTTCTGAGGAGTTCCCAGCAGATACCACCGCCTCCATTGTACTGAATGAAACGGCCGCAACAAAATTGGGCATCACACAGGCCTTAGGTCAAACGATTAGCATATGTGATGCTTCTTACCATGTAATCGGGATTGTAAAAGACAGCAAAATGTTAGGATTTGAACAATTGGTCAAGCCAACAGCATATACCTTACAAAGCAATTGTGGCATGCCAAATCATCCGTCAAAATATGAAATATTAGTTAAGCTGGAGGAGGGGAAAGTGCGCGCGGCTTTAAGTGTATTGGAGAAGCAATGGTCAAGCATCAACAAAGCGGACGGAAAATATTTTATGTATAACTTTATTGATCAAAAATATGCTGCCTTATATGCTAAACAAGAGCAACTACAGCAGGCCTTTACCGCTTTTACCGTTTTAGTTATGCTCGTAGCGCTGATAGGTTTGTTTAGTATGTCGGCCTATACCATTTCCCTCCGGGAAAAAGAAGTCGGAATACGCAAGGTCCTTGGTGCTGATGCGCAGCAAATACTAATCTTACTTAACAGACCGTTTATCAGGTTAGTATCTATGGCGATTCTAATCGCTGCACCCATCGCGTGGTGGGCAGCAAAAAGCTGGTTAAATACGTTCGCCTACCGTATTGAGCTTTCGTGGTGGATTTTCGCAGCGGGCGCTCTATTAACATTAATTTTGGCTTTTATTACCGTAAGCTATCAAGCGATAAAAGCGGCCGTGGTAAACCCCGTGGATACGTTAAGAAATGAATAAATTTAGTTGTCAGTTGCGAGTTGTCAGCTAAAAGAGTAAGACTTAAAGGAAAAAGGTGTAAGGCTTGAGGTGAAAAGGGGCTCGCTACCCACAACGCGCAACGCATAACTTAATACTTGATACTAACAAAAAAAAATTACTATACTCGTAAAACAAAAAAAACACAGAAGAAGAACATGATCCAACTTAGCAATATTTTTAAATGGTACAATGTTGGCGGCAGCCGTTCCTTTGTACTCAAAGACATCAATTTAACCATCAATGAGGGCGAATTTGTATCGATTATGGGGCCTTCTGGTTCTGGAAAGTCAACCTTATTGCACATACTTGGCCTACTGGATGAACCGAATGAAGGGAGCTATCTCTTTCAAGAAGAAGAAGTCTTACATCTAAAAGAAAAGCAACGCTCTACCTTATATAAAGAACATATCGGATTTGTATTTCAAGCGTATCATCTCATTGACGAATTAACCGTTTATGAAAACATTGAAACACCTTTAATCTATAAAAACCTCAAAGGAAGTGAGCGGAAGGCGATTGTGGCCGACCTGATCGACCGCTTTGGTATCGTAGGCAAAAAAGATCTTTTCCCGGCTCAACTTTCCGGAGGGCAGCAGCAACTGGTTGGTATAGCACGTGCACTGGCCACCAAACCTAAACTCCTGCTAGCAGATGAACCTACTGGAAATCTTAATTCCAAACAGGGCGAAGAAATAATGACTCTTTTTAAACAACTCAATGAAGAAGACGGGGTAACCATTATACAGGTGACGCACTCAGAAAAGAATGCAGAATACGGCAGCAGAATCATCGAATTATTGGACGGACAGGTAGTGAAATAACCCTCAACGCAGAATGTATAAATACATTCTTATTAATGGGGATACAATAATGCTATTATCGGGCTGGAGAATAAGGTTTACTCCGGCCCTCATATGATCATGGTGATATTGTCCTCTGGATAAATAGCTGTTACCATAATATAATGAATCCAACGGATGAACGTTAACCGATATCAGACAGAAAAATCCTCTATTATTTCATCTGTTTATTTTTTGTTTTTTTATGGTTAGATGGAGCTTACCATGATTAAATAATCATTTCCCTGTATGTTTAATGATTATTTAATCATGGACGGTTCATGCAATCATTCCGGTTATAGGATATTATTTTATCAACCAATCTTTATTTTTTTGTTTCCTTTATCAGCCATTTTTGCTGATATTTTTTGTAGAGTAATGGATTTTGATGTGCACTTTAGCGTAAAAAATGCACAAAATCGAAGTATCCCATACTTCGCTAGCTTTTTTTCTGAATATTTAATATATTTAGAACACTAATTTATTCCTAATGCGATCAACACTGGATACCTTGCATATTGATACATTACGCAATATACCGGATATCGTTCCTATCTATCGGGAGTTTTATGAGCCTTGGACCATTAAGGTTTTTAACAGGCAGCATCATCAATGTCGTAACTACCTGTCTTCAAACCGCCGGGGTTTCTACAAAATCCTTTTTATTACGGAAGGCGATGGCATATTTACGATCGGACTGAATACATATAGTATTCGTGAACCGACCATACTATTTCTACATCCCAGTGATATCATAAGCTGGAAAAATCTCTCTGATATATCCGGTGGGCATTACGTGCTTTTCAAAAATGATTTCATCAATACGCACCCACAACTGAAAATGACTATCGATCACTTCGGTTTCTTTAGAGACAAGGAGAAGTCGGTACTGAAAATCCCTGTTGATCAAATCCCTAAACTGTCTAATTTCTTCGATGAATTGCAGCGGGAAGAATCTTCACAGAACGATTACAAGCTAGAATCCATGCAGACCTATATGCAATTAATTATGGTGGCCTGTATGAAATTGTCAAACTTTATTAAGCCGGATGCTGTATCGAATGATTTTCGTTATATCTACCGTTTTTTTGAGCTGCTGGAACAGGAAGCGTCAACTATTGGCCTAAACTCACCAATAAAAATAAAAACAGCTAAAGAGTTTGCCCAGGCACTCAGCGTTCACCCAAATTACCTGAATGCATTGCTGAAAAAATGTACAGGCGAAAATGTTAGCGCACATATTCGCTCACGCCTATTGGATGAGGCAAAGGCCTTACTGCTCCAAACGAATTGGACCTTACAGCAAATCAGCTACTGTATGGGCTTTGCAGATCAGCCCAATTTTAGTTTCTTCTTTAAAAAGAACACAGGTTTAACTCCTACCGAATTCCGTCACCATTTTAGTATTCAATCCTAGCAATTTTTCTTATTGAAACGATTGTGCATATGAATATTTGAAATTCATAAGCACTGTGTTGTTATTCCTAAGAGTTTGCTAGGCTATTTGGCCGTACTTTGTTTCAACAACAAACGATAAGATTTAGAAAGAAAACGTTCTTATCGGTTGAATGATTAATAACCAAAAAAAGCTTGTCATGGAAATAAAATTAAAAGAAACAACGCATTTATTAGATGCGGCCAGAGCAAAGGCCGAAGAGCTAGGAATAGCGGTAAACATTGCTATTTTGGATACTGCTGGGCATTTGAAAGCATTCGAACGGATGGATGATGCTTTCTTGGGCTCAATCGATGTGGCCTTACAAAAAGCGAAGACCGCCATGCTGTTCAGGATGAACTCTGAAGACGTAGGCAAATTTCTCGAACCAAGTGCGGGTGCCTATGGACTGATAAACACGAGTGGTGGTCTGGTGGGATTTCGAGGCGGGATACCGATCAAAAAAGAAAACGCACCTGTAGGATACATTGGCGTGTCCGGAGGAAGTCCGGATCAGGATTTTGAGGTAGCAAAAGCAGGTTGTCAGTTATAAACAATGTTATTGAATATCATATCATAATTATTAATTTTTTTAAAATTTCTTATCATGGAAAGTAAAAAAACAATTTTAATCACTGGTGCAGGATCAGGATTTGGAAAAGCAGCCGCTATTGGTATGGCTAAAAATGGACACAATATTATTGCTACAGTACATGTTTCTTCACAGGTAACGCCACTTCGTGAAGAAGTAGCTGCCTTAGACCTCTCGGACAAAGTGCGTGTAGAACGTTTAGACCTTACCGACCATTACGACATTAAGCAAGCGCAAAGCTGGGATTTTGATGTGCTTTGGAACAATGCCGGAATGGGTGAAGCAGGGCCTGTATGGGAAATCCCAGTGGATATCGTCAGAAAAAATTACGAGGTTAATGTTTTTTTACCTTTAACCCTTACACAAGGAGTCGTACAAAGATGGGTACGAGAAGGCAAAAAAGGCAAAGTAGTATTTACCTCTTCCATGGGTGGTTTGTTTACCCCTGCCAACTGGGGTACTTATGTTTCTACTAAGCATGCTTTAGAGGCGTTTGCAGAAGCTATGCAACAAGAGCTGAGTGCTTACGGTATCAAAATACAAACCATTAATCCAGGAGCATACTATACCGGCTACAACGAAACGATGGCAGACAATCCATTCCGTTGGTTGGATGATAAAGTAAATTTCACGAAACGTGCAGATTTACGCAAGGGTTTTGATGACTTCTTTGCAACCCCCGAAGGCAAAATGGATCCGCAAGAGATGATAGACCGTATGATAGAAATTGTTCCTGCTGATGAAGGTAAATTCAGAAATGTAGTGCCTAAAGTCATTGAAGATATGCTAAAAGATCACCAACTTAAAGCATGGGAAAACACGATTTAATTAAACGATGAGGGGTCTTCCTAAAAGGGTGCACCTCGTCATCTCGACTGGAGAAATCTCATTGTCAAGACGATAGATTTACTCATCATTTGTCTGTTTTCAACGGTACACGACTGTAGAAATTATCTTTCGCCCAATAGGCGTGAATTCTACAAGGCGATGCTAATCTCTAAAGGATCAGGCGTTTTCACATTGGGCTTAAATATCTATTTTACGGACAAACCTACGGTAACCATATAACAAAAGGGTCTTAATACCTTTCTACCAAATATGCGTATGGCTTCAATGCATGGTGCATAAATATGTTCTTGCCCGTGTCGGGATATAATTTGTAATAATTTTCATCGGGCTGGAGCACAATTGGTACTCCAGCCCTCATATAATTTAAACTATGGGCATAGGTAGGTTCCTGCAACTGCGGCAAGGTTTTTTTTACCTGCTTAAATAATGCTTTACCGAGGTATTTCTCGAAATTTTTCCTTGCCTTTTTGGTTGATTTATCCAGCTTGCCAAAAGCATGTTTTAAATACCACTTTACATAGAAAGGCTTCTGTTTATTTAATACTTGCTCCATATTTTCAAAAGGATTCAATTGATTGAAATCCTCTAGTGTTTGTAAAGAAAAGGGTGTCTCGGGTACCCAATCTACCGCATTTACAATGTTGAATGCCCATCCCCCTCTTGTGATAAAATCGTAATCATAGGCATAAAACAAATTGCCCGGTTTAGGGGCTGCACTACAATATGTTTTGATATGAAGATCGGTAGGTAGCGCTCCATCTTCAATTTGATACTTTAAATAGGACGTCAACAAAAAGGCTAAGGCCCCACCCTGGCTATGTCCAATGATACGTATATTTTTTACGTTGTGCTCTTCATACTGCTCCTTTACTCTGCTAACGATGTCTGGAGCCATATACGCCAGGCCAATTGTCCACCCCACGTGCACCGTTGCTTTCGGATCTTTTGCCAGCCGGTATACAAAGGTAGTACTATCGTTCAGCTTCAGTGCTCCATTTGCAGAAACCATTCCACAGTAAAAATTTTCCAGCCAGCTCTCGGCATTATTTACGGTTCCTCTGATCGAAATAACCATCGTTTGCCGATCATGACTCAGCCAAAAATCCCACCGGTTTTTTAACCCAACTTCGGGCGACTGATATATACGTTCGTAACCTTTGGGTGGGGCTAAATAATTTGGTCCGGGTTTCAAGGTATCTGCCTGACTGGAAACAATACTTAAAAGCTCCAGATATTCCTGTTTATCAAAACCGGGCGTTAGTCCCTGTGCAAAGGAAAAACCCATGAATAATGATAATACGGTCATCGTACATAATAACGGCTTCATATGGATTTTCGTTGGTGAAAGCAAAATAGCAAATCTTGGTTAGATATCATGTAATTACAGTGTGTTCTTATCATTATTTTTTTAACTTCGTTTTTTACCGCGTGCATATGTCCAAACTCATTAGAAGTTTATACTTCCAAGTTGTATTAGCTATAATAATCGGCATCCTGATAGGCCATTTTTTTCCAACGGTAGGCCAGTCGCTCAAACCTCTGGGTGATGGATTTATCAAACTGGTAAAAATGATTATTGCTCCATTGATATTCTGCACGGTTGTGTTAGGTATCGCCGGTATGCAGAACACCAAAAAAGTAGGAAAAGTAGGATTGACAGCCATCATCTACTTTGAAGTGATGACCACCATCGCCCTACTCTTAGGTATGTTAATCGTCAATGTGGTGCAGCCCGGCACGGGAATGAACATCGATCCAAAATCATTAGATACTTCGTCTGTAGAAACATACATCACACAAAGTCAACATCAAGACAGCTTGAAAGACTTCCTACTGCATATCATTCCCGACAATGTCATTGGAGCATTGGCACAGGGAGATTTGTTACAGGTATTGTTTTTTGCCATTCTTCTAGGTTTTGGCCTCTCTAAAATAGGAAAAGCCGCAGAACCTGTAATGACCGTTATGCAATCCTTCCTGAATGGAATATTCGCCGTTATAAAAATCATTATGCGCGCCGCTCCCCTCGGAGCCTTAGGAGCGATGGGCTTTACTATTGGTAAATATGGTCTATCTTCGCTGTCTCAATTGGGTATGCTCATGTTATGCTTTTACCTTACCTGTATCATCTTCATTTTCCTGGTTGTTGGGGCGGTGTTATATTTCAATGGCTTTAGTGTGTGGAAATTACTCAAATACATTAAAGAAGAATTGCTGATCGTATTAGGCACCTCCTCTTCTGAATCGGCCTTACCCGGTATTATGCAGAAACTGGAGAAAGCAGGTTGTTCCAAGCCGGTAGTAGGTCTAGTCATTCCAACGGGGTATTCCTTTAACTTAGACGGAACGTCTATCTACCTTACCATGGCAGCGATCTTTATTGCACAAGCACTTAATATGCACATGAATTTTGGTCAGCAATTAACCCTGTTATTGGTACTCTTATTGACTTCCAAAGGTGCAGCCGGCGTTACCGGCAGTGGTTTCATTATTCTTGCGGCTACACTCCCTATGGTTGGCCATGTACCGGTAGAATCGGTAGCGCTTGTTTTTGGAATCGATCGTTTTATGAGTGAAGCCAGAGCCCTAACCAATATTATCGGTAATACCGCAGCTACGGTTGTTATCGCGAAATGGGAAAAAGAGATTGATATGGAACAAGCGACAATTATCCGCAACATGTAAACGCAAAACATCGAAAAACGCACAAAGAATATGTGTAAAGCAACGAACCTCATAACTCGCAACCGGCAACGCACAACTTAATAACTGTCCGTTTTCGAACACTCATTGCACGTTTCCGAACGAAACACCTTCCTCTATATTCAATAACGTACTGTAAATAAAACACATAAGAAATTGGCTTACCCTATGTATTCATTTGGCATATCAAATTGCTACATGGACACGTTGAGAAAAATTATTTTTATTTTTACTTATATATTACCCCTAACCGTTTATAGCCAAGATTCGCTTCAAACACATTTTACCTTGGAAGAGTGTATCGAATTGGCTTTAAGAAACAACGCTAACGCCCAAAAAAGTGCTTCTAATACTGAATTGGCCAACTTAGATCTTAAGCAAGCCAAAACGGCTTTGCTGCCATCTTTTGATGGCCGTTTGACGCATGACATCAGCACAGGTTTTACAACAGACCCTATTACCAATACCATTTTAAGAACGAATGTAACGTCCGGTTCACAAAGTTTAAGCACGAGTGTACTCCTTTTTAATGGCTTAAATCTGCTACGAACCATTAGACAACAAGCCTTCGCATACAAGGCAAGTCAAATGGATGAGCAACAAATAAAAGATAATCTAACCCTAGATATTATCTTAGCTTATCTTCAGGTCATTACTTCGCAGGATGTTTTAGACCAAAATAAACAACAACGGGATGTGACAAAAAAGCAGTTGGACCGCCTGGCCTTGATGAACAATGATGGGGCCATTGCTCCCGGCGATTTTTATGATTTAAAAGGGCAATTTTCCGGTGATCAGGTAACGGTGGTAACAGCCGAAAATACGTTGAGAACAAGCATTATAGCGCTAACACAGTTGCTGAATATTCCATACAGGGAAAGTCTTTCCTTTGAGCCGATCAATCAACTGCCAAATATTACCAGCACCTCTATGAGCCAAGAAACTTTATATGAGAACGCTGCTTCTTTTTTGGGAACCTTAAGAGCTGCTAAATTCTGGAAAGAAAGTGCCGATTACCAGTTGAAAGCCACTCGGTCGCTTTATTTTCCTTCTCTTTCTTTTGGAGCAGGATTAAACAGTAGATACTCTAATAGTGGTGAAGGTACCTATATTGATCAAATTCAAGATAATTTAGGAAGAGGTTTAGGATTTACGCTCAACATTCCTATTCTTGACGGTTTCAGAAGACGTATCAATGTATCAAGAGCTAAAATATATTTAAGAAATGCGGAGATTGATCTAGAAAATACACAGAACAACCTGCAGCAACAAACATCCCAAGTGTTAATAAATCTAGAAACCGCTAAACAAAAATATTTAGAGCTACGTGAGCAAGTGGATGCCTACAAAGAGTCCTTCCGTATTGCAGAGGTACGCTTTGAGGCGGGAGATATTAATTCCGTAGAATTTCTGCTGCAAAAGAACAAATACGACCAAGCGAATATCAATTTGGTAGTAACCCAATATGAATGGCAGTTACGTCAGCGCATTGCAAATTATTACAATGGCAATCGTTAAGGAACGTTAAAATCAGTCCCGAGCTTTATCGCCAAGTAAAAAATCTTTAACTTGCGGAAGTTATGGACAATTTTGATTTTAGCTTTTTAAGTGTTAGACTATTGGATGTTATCGACATCTTTTTGGTAGCTATCATCATCTATTATATCTACAATCTTATCCGTGGAACGATTGCCGTTAACATTCTCATCGGCTTATTTATTATTTATTTGGCCTATCTGGTAGTTAAGCAATCGCAGATGCGTTTACTGACCGAAATTTTCGGAGGCTTCATCAGTGTGGGCTCCATTGCACTTATTGTAGTTTTCCAACAGGAAATAAGACGTTTCTTAATTCACATTGGGAAGAATATTACGTTTAGGCGTAACAAGAAACTTTGGTCGCTCTTTCTAGGGAAAAAAGAAGTAGAAAAGGACAACACAGCTCGGTTAAAACCTATTATAGATGCTTGCAGAAGTATGTCTAAATCCCATACAGGGGCATTGATCGTTTTTTCCAAGTTCTTTGATGAAGAATATTATCAGAATAGCGGCGAGTTCATAGACGCCGAAATATCCAAACGTTTATTGGAAAGTATTTTTCATAAAAACAGCCCTTTGCACGATGGCGCATTGGTAGTTGTTGATTTTAGGATCAAAACAGCCAGCTGTATTTTACCGCTTTCAGACAGCGAAGATTTACCCCTTCATTTTGGTCTCCGACATCGTGCAGGTATCGGTGTAACCGAAATGAGCGACGCAGTAGCCGTCATTGTATCAGAAGAAACAGGCGAAATATCTTATGCCAAACACGGTAACGTTAACATGAATATATCGCACGAGGAGCTGGAAAGGCTTTTAAATGAGGATATTTAACCGCCCCAACTATACGACCATTCATCCAAACAATTCGTCCATCCGTCGGGTTTTGCTATTAAGCGCTGCTTTTTAGCGCCATCTTCGTCTATATGAAGACGAATCTATTTATTTCCTTTTTGTTTTTTCAGGGCTTATTCGGCCCCGCCGTTTATGCGCAGCAAAACTTAATGGGAATAATCCGTAATCAAGACAAACAAGCCGTTCCTTTAGCCTCTATTAGCATAAAACACACCTACGATGGCACTACCAGCGATAGTAGTGGTTACTTTTCCTTTAAAACAAATCAAAAGACTCCTTTTTGGATTATTATAAGCGCAATGGGTTTCCATCCCGACAGTATTTATATGGATAAAGGGTACCGCATAGATACGCTGCATATAGAACTAAAAGAACGTCTTACCGCGCTTAACACCGTGTCTATCAGTGCGGGCAGTTTCGTGTCGGGCGTTCACCACCAAGGAATTGCGCTAAGCCCCATCGAGATTGCCACCATTGCGGGCGCTTCGGCAGATATTTTTGGAGCCATGCGCACCTTGCCCGGAGCGGGGGTTTCCTTTGGAGAAACCGGACTCTCTGTTCGTGGCGGATCGCCCGGAGAAACCAAGATGTTTATCGATGGCTTACTTGTTAAAAACCCATTTAATAATCAAGTGCCAGACATCAGTGCCAGAGGGCGTTTCTCCGTTTTTCAGTTTAAAAATATCGCGTTCTCTACAGGCGGCTATTCAGCACAGTATGGGCAAGCGCTATCCTCCGCCCTATCGCAGGAAACGCAAGATTTGCCCGAGAAAACCTATACCCGTATCACGGCCCTCAGCCTGGGTGGTGAGGCCGAACAATATATACGGCACAACAATACCGCTTTGATCCTTACCGGTAATTATTATAACCTGGCAACAAGTAACCACTATCTGAACCCGCAGCAAACCAATTGGTCTAAGGATCCAGAACAAGGTACCCTGGGTTTTCAATTCATCCAGAAAATCGCGGAAAAAGATATCTTTAAAATATATCTTGACCATAGCATCGCTAAAGCGGGCATCCAAAATTACTTCGACTACCGAAGCAACACCTTGGGAGATATGGATATGGATAACCGCAACACGTATCTAAACAGCACTTATGCCGGCTGGATGAACAATCATTGGAAATGGAATGCCGGTTTTTCCTATCAACTTAAGCAGGATGAAATTTCATTGCCTGCCGGGCTGGCCACAAGAAGTGATCGCTTCCTGCAAGGCAGGGCCTTAGCAACTTATCTTTTGGGCAATGTTTCTGCCATCCGTTTTGGTGGTGAGTTTTTCTATTCGGATCAATCCGAAGCGCTTAATGATTCTTCAAGAAATTATCAGGATCGCTTAGCTGCCGCTTTCATCGAGGCAGATGTTTTTCTGACCAGAAAATTGGTTTTTAGGGCTGGTTTAAGAGGAGAGCATAGCCAGTACCTGGAAGAACAAAAGATAGCTCCCCGCATAATGTTGGCTTATAAAACGGGTTCTGTTTCGCAAATTGCTTTTAACTATGGCCGGTATTTCCAAAATCCGGCTGATGAATACCTGCTGAGGCAGGCTCTCGGCTTTCAGCAGTCTGAAAATTATACGCTAAATTATGAATACCTGGCTGAAGGATATACTTTTAGATCGGAACTTTATTATAAAAACTATGATGCTTTGGTAAAAGACTTCGGCAGTTACCTCGATAATTCGGGAAATGGTTTCGCTCGGGGGCTTGATCTTTTTTGGCGAGACAAAAAGACTTTCCAAAATATAGAATACCGCATTTCTTATTCTTTTCTGGACACGAAACGGAACTACCAGGATTTTCCATATAGCGCAATGCCCACTTTTGCATCCAAACACACCCTAAACTTTTTATATAGACAATATTTTGAAAAGCTAAATAGCCAAATCTTTACTACCTACACTTTTGCAAGTGGCCGAAGCTATTTGAATCCCAATAATTTGACTTTCCTTGGCGATAAAGGCCCTGATTACCATAATTTCAGCTTGGGCGCGAATTACTTTACCAATTTTTGGAAACAGTTCACAGTAGTATTTATTAACATAGATAACTTATTAGGTATAAACCAGGTGTATGGATATCGTTTTGACCAGGAAAATAATAATCGGTATACGGTGCTGCCCGCGGCTAAGCGCTCCATCTTATTCGGTTTCGTAGTAAGCATTGGAGATCGGACTTTTAAACAGGATTAAATCATAAATAAAGAATTTGTTAACCCATAAATTAAAAAAAAATGAAACATGTACTTTTTCTAACTTCCCTGCTTCTCGTAATGACGTTGGGCTTAAAGGCACAATCGGACGTCTATTTATCGGCCATGAAAAACGGGCTGGCCAATTTAGACACCCTGCAATCGAATAATAGCTTTATAAGTGCGGCCAATACTTTTGAAAGGATTGCAGAGGCAGAACCCGAAGAGTGGTTACCCTTATATTATGCCGCATATACACGCTTACTTGGAGGTGTAACCGCCCAAAATAAAGACACACAGGATGCCTTGTACGATCAGGCTTTGGCTTCATTGAAAAAAGCGGAGATCATCATGCCTAACAACAGTGAAATCTATGCGCTAAAAGGCTATGCTCTTTATATGAAAATGGCCGTTGATCCTATGGAAAGATACCAAAGTATCGCTTCAGCGGAAAAGGAATTAGAAAAAGCGCTGGCAATAAATCCCAGCAACCCCCGGGTATATCTTATCCGTGGCCAGAACAAATTCTATACTCCCGAAACCTATGGCGGAGGAAAAGACGCCGCTAAACCATTGCTGTTAAAAGCAAAAGAGCTGTTTGAAACCTCCAAACCTGCCCATGAGCTTGATCCACACTGGGGCAAAGAAAGAACCCTTTATTTATTGAATCAGTAAGGGCTTCCCCTAGCCGAACATTCTTTGTAAATTGCACTCAACATGACGCTAAATATCACTAAATACAGTAACTGGCTACGGGTTAATTTAAATTATTTCCCCATTGCCCTGGCTACCGGTTTGACGATATTCTTAGTTCGTGCAACATTTGCTGATGACTGGGATCTTCAATTCCTCTTTTATAGCCTTATTTTTGCTATATCCATCAATTTTTTCATCACCAATTTCTTATTCCTAGCTATTAAGCGCTTTCTTAACTGGGAAAATCCTTCCTGGACAATCTTTCTAAAATATTTCGCGGTATGCTTCTTTGGTATGGCTGTTGGTGTAGAAGTGGCCTATTTAGCGTTATATGCTTTTTTTAGTATCCCCTATTTTTTCCCTCATTGGAACGATTACCTCTTTAATCTCATTATTGTACTGGGAATCTGCAGTATGATTTATGCGTATAACTACCGTATCGCAAAAGAAGAATCGAAGCTAAAAGCAAAAGAACTGGATCTCTTAAAATTAAAACAATTGCATACGCAGGCAGAATTAGATACCTTACAGGCCAAGATCAACCCGCATTTTTTGTATAATGCCTTAAATTCCATTGCTGTATTAATCAAAGAAGATGCAGATTTGGCAGAAAGCATGACCATGAAGCTTTCTAAATTATTCCGTTACAGTATTAATAGTACGCAAGAGAGCCTGATTCCCTTAAAAGAGGAACTGGAAATTCTAAATACCTATCTGGACTTAGAGCGCATCCGCTTTGGAAACCGCATACACATTAGCTATGAAATTGACAATGCTTTACTGTCTTATACGATTCCCCGCTTTCTACTTCAGCCAATGGTTGAAAATGCCATAAAGCACGGTCTTAAAGAAAAAAGTTCGGACGGGCTATTAAAAATAAAAATAAATAGGGTGGACGATAAAATAGAAATTGCTATTGAGGATAACGGCTCACCTTTTCCCGAACAGCCTGTTGTAGGATATGGCCTGCAAAGTACCTTTGACAAGATCGAATTGCTTTATGGAATGGAGGCAGCCATACATTTATTAAATAGCCCGATAAAACAAGTGTTAATAAGCATCCCTATTAAGCATGATTAAAGCTATTATTATTGACGATGAGCCTTTGGCACGCACCCGTTTACGGCGTTTACTTGGCGATTTCAAAGAACGGCTAACCGTGATCGCTGAAGCTTCCAATGGCCAGGAAGGTTTGGAGCTTATTGAAAGTTTAAAGCCAGACCTGATTTTTCTGGATATCGAAATGCCTGTAATGAATGGGTTCGACATGATGCGGACGCTTAAACGGGAAGTAGCTATTATTTTTGTAACCGCTTATGACCAGTTTGCGATTAAAGCCTTTGAAGAAAACGCGGTAGATTATCTCTTAAAACCTGTTGAAAAAGAGAGACTGGCTAAAAGCATTATGCGTGTACAACAAAACCACCAGTCTTCTTTGCAATCTTTACAAGATTACCTGGCCAATATACCACAAACCAGCAAGCAGGCAATCAATAGCCTGACAGTAAAAATAGGCGATCGTATTTTAATTGTAAAAACAGAAACCCTTAGCTATTTGGTAGCGGAGGATAAATATGTTTTCTTATACCAACAAGACGGAAATAAACACCTAACGGATTATACGTTAAGTGGTCTGGAGGAAAAGCTAAGTAATGATTTTCTTCGAATACACCGAAGTATCATCCTCAATAAACAACACATCCAAGAGATTCGAAAGGGCTTTAACGGCTCTTTTACTTTTATCATGGACGACCCCCATCAAACAAAATTAAAATCAAGCAGAAGCTACTATAACGACATAAGGAATACCTTAGACTTTTAAAATAAAAAACCCCTGGACTTTCCAGGGGTATAAACATTAAGATTTCTTTGTGGGTAATTAGCAATACTCATTAAAAGCAGCGACGAGATTATCGGCAATCATCTGCGCCGGACGCCCTTCAATATGATGACGCTCTATCATGTGCACTAATTTACCATCTTTAAACAAAGCCATTGCTGGCGATGATGGCGGATAAGGAAGCATATAATTTCTAGCTTTGTCAACCGCGTCTTTTTCCATACCAGCAAATACGGTCACAATTTTAGCTGGCTTCTTTTCATTCTGTACGGCTGCCTTTGCTGCCGGGCGTGCATTGGCCGCTGCACAACCGCAAACAGAATTGACCACTACTAACACTGTCCCTTCGCTGTTGATAGCTGAATCCACCTCCTCAGGTGTTTTCAGTTCTTCAAAGCCTACAGCCGTTAATTCCTTGCGCATAGGCTCTACTAAATATTCTGGATACATATCGCTTTGTTTTTTACGTTATTAAATAGTATACAAAGATAGTAGAAGCTAACGGGATAGGCAATATGGCTATCTCAACATAATGTCAGATTCTCAAACGATTGAAAAGGCAGTTGCCTCTCCAAATTTATCTTTTCTGATCAGCCTTTGCTTTAAATTCGGCATCCGCCTTTGCTCGAAACTCCTCCGACCGCTTTGCTAGCTCCTCCGCTTTTTTTGCGAAAGCCTCCTGTTTTGCTTTAAATTCCGTTGATTCAAATTGCTTGTGAAACACTTCTGCCCGCTTACTTAATTCCATGGCTTTCTTCTCTAAAGCTTCCCGCTTAGCCTTCGTCTCTGGATTGTTCATTTTGGCTTCGATGCTTTTCGATAGTGCTTCCAGCTTTTTACTTTTCGCCTCCATTTCTTTCTCTTTCGACTTCCACTCTGAAGATTCAAAATAAGCTGAATCGTGTTTCATTGCCCGAAATCCCATTTCTTGTGCGTGTTCCTGCACATCTTTCATCGCGGCTTTCCACTCAGGAGAGTTAAAAAGCTCGGTAGTGCTCTGCTGTGCAATCTCCGCAGCATTTTCGCTCAGTTCTTTTTGAAGAGTCTTCCATTCCGGCGTATCAAATTGCTTCGCCATGGCTTCTCCTATTTCTTTGCCATTGGCTGCAATCTCCAGCTGCAATGCTTTCCATTCTGGAGAAGAAAACAACCTGGAAATACTTTCAGCGCCTAATTTGTTGAGAGTATCTAATTTTGGTAGCGGTGCCAACGGTGCTAAGGGTTCTTTGGGAGCCTGTGGCGCTAAAGGTTCTAAAACCTTAACCGCCGGAGCTGGAGCAACAGATATTTCTACTTGTGCAGGTGCCTTTGGTAATGGTGGCTCGGCTATCGCGGTTTTCAATGTCGTATCTACTACGGGTGGATTACTGGGGCTGGTCCAAGCTAAACCGATAATACCGGCTATCAAAAATGTCATCGCGGCCAATTTATGCCGGAGATGAAATGTGGTTGTTTTCATAAGCGTCATTCTTTTAATACGTTCAAGTAAATATTCTTTCTTATTGAATGCCCCTAGGGCAAAAACTGGCAATTTATCGGCCCGGATACTTTCTAATATCAATAAAGCTCTTGCATAAACTAAGGCATCGCCTGTTGTTTTTAATACCTGATCATCACAGCTATGTTCTCTTTCCTTTTCAAGCAAACGCCCCAGAAACCAAACGAAGGGATTGAAGAACAGTATGGCCTCGATTAGGCATTTTATTAAATTTAGAGCATAATCGTGTCGGCGAATGTGCGTAATTTCGTGAATCAAAATACTTTCTACCTGTTTGATATCCAATGCCGTTACTGCGGCAAACGGAAAGAGAATAATAGGCTTGAAATAGCCGATCACAGTAGGAATCTGTACCTTTTCAGATAGGAAGAAGCCCACTTTACGCTTTATTTGAAACTCTTTTAGTAACCTGCCAAACATATGCTGCCATTCTTCAGCAACCACATGCTTCTGCCCCCTTTTCAGTTGAATAATACGGATATATCCACACAATAGGGCAATCAGCTGAGAAGCTAAACCGAAGAGATAAACAACCGAAATGTGTGGAAAATAAGATTCGGGCGAAAAGGGGAGTTTATCGATGTTCGTTCCTATTGCCTGCGCATTAAGCGTAATCATGTAATGCCCCCCTTGATAAACCTTTGCGGATGCTGGTAAATAGGATATATAAGTCCCAATAAATGCAACCAACAATAAGCACAGCAAAGTAAACAAGAGATTCGCTTTCTCTTTAGAAGACAAATAGAATATAGACACGAGTACGTAAGCAATACCACAAAGCAATGCTCCCTGCCATAGTGAGTGGATCAAACTCCAACCCAACGCATAAACAAACGGTGTAATAGTCATATCAATTATTTTTTATTTTCCAATTCGCTCAATAACTGCTTTATCTTTTCCAACTCCGCATCACTTGCCCGATGATTTCCCAATGCCTGCATCACCAAACGAGCTGCAGACCCGTCAAACAACTCATTAATCATTTTACCCAATATCTGCTGTTCGGTATTTTCACGAGTAACCAAGGCGCTATATATATGGGTTTTACTGCTCTCATCACGACCAACTAACCCTTTGCTGTGCATAATCTGCATTAATTTCAGCGTAGTGGTATACCCCGTCTCCTTGTTGGCTGCAAACATTTCATGGACCTGTCTTACTGTACTATCTCCTTGCTCCCACAAGATCTTAAGAATCTCTAATTCACTTTCCGTTGGTTTCATCGCTTTCATTCGTTCTGTTTTATTTTCTACTCTCCTTTTCCTAAAGCTCTATTTCCTGACTTTAGACGGTTTTATCTTTGTTTTGTTTCATTCGCATACAGATATACGAAGAGTTTCGTATTCAAATATACGAAGAGTTTCGTAAACGCAAAATATTTTAACATTTTTTAGCTAACGGTTTTCTTTTATTACCCTTCGCCAACATAATACTGCCAAATTGTTAGTAACTTTACACCCCACTAACAGAAGGTGTTCGCTTTGTTTTAACGATGAGCAATCCTTTCTGATTTATTAACACTTATATTAATAAACTATGTCATCAGTAGAGACGAACTATGTGCCTTTTAAAGTAAAGGACATAAGCCTGGCCGAATGGGGCCGCAAAGAAATTGAATTAGCAGAAGCGGAGATGCCCGGACTAATGGCACTGCGCGAAGAGTATGGCGCTTCCAAGCCTCTAGCTGGAGCACGTATCGCTGGTTGTTTGCACATGACCATACAAACCGCTGTTCTCATAGAAACCCTGGTTGCTCTAGGCGCTGAGGTAACGTGGTCATCCTGCAATATATTTTCTACACAAGATCATGCAGCTGCGGCTATCGCTGCTGCGGGTATACCGGTATATGCTTGGAAAGGACTTACTGCCGAAGAATTTGATTGGTGTATAGAACAAACTTTGTTTTTTGGTGAAGATAGGAAACCATTAAATATGATTCTAGATGATGGTGGTGATCTTACCAACATGGTGTTCGATAAATACCCGGAGCTGATTGAAAATATAAAAGGGTTATCAGAAGAAACTACTACCGGTGTGCATCGCTTATACGAGCGGATGAAAAAGGGAACTTTGCATCTTCCCGCTATAAATGTAAATGATTCTGTTACCAAATCTAAATTTGATAATAAATACGGCTGCCGCGAATCATTGGTTGACGCCATCAGAAGGGCCACCGATTTGATGCTCGCAGGAAAAATAGCTGTTGTTGCCGGCTATGGTGATGTAGGTAAAGGGTCTGCAGAGTCTTTAAGTAGCGCAGGCGTACGAGTGATCGTTACCGAAATAGATCCTATCTGCGCTTTGCAGGCGGCCATGGAAGGTTATGAAGTGAAGAAGTTTGCTGACGCTGTAAAAGAAGCCGATATCATTGTAACTGCAACGGGCAACAAAGACATCGTTCGTGGCGAGCATTTCAAAACAATGAAGGATAAAGCCGTTGTTTGTAACATTGGTCATTTTGATAACGAAATTGATGTTGCTTGGCTCAATCAGCATTACGGAAATACCAAAATAGAAATAAAACCGCAGGTAGATAAATATACAATCGACGGAAAGGATGTTATTTTACTCGCTGAAGGACGCCTCGTTAATTTAGGTTGTGCAACGGGTCACCCCTCTTTTGTAATGAGCAACTCCTTTACGAATCAGACCTTAGCTCAGATAGAGTTGTGGACCAATAACAACCAGTATGAAAACAAAGTTTATACGTTGCCAAAACAGCTGGATGAAAAAGTTGCACGCTTACATCTGGCGAAAATCGGTGTAGAACTGGATGTGCTTTCTGACGAACAAGCCGAATACATTGGGGTTACGGCGGATGGGCCATTTAAGCCTGATCATTACAGATACTAATCATTACCAAAAAGGGGCAATCAAAAGAATGCCCCTTTTTATTTTTAGTAACCTTTCGCTTAACCAAACTATCCCAGCCCACTTTTTGGCTTATCTCTAGCTAAATATATTCAGTTACACAGACGATTCCGCAGTCCCTTGCGTGGCAGCTCATGAAGGTTTCCGAGTGTAATTCGGGATCAAGCAAATGATCTAAGAAGATTTAAAATATTAGAGAGGAAAATAGACCTATTATTTTAGACTTCTTTTTTCCTCAAAAAGAAGCAAAAGCTCCCGCTATAGAGAGTTGCTACAGAGGTAGTGCATCCCACTGCTAACCGCAACTCTCTAAGGCGGATTTTAAGCAGAACGGATGGTCCTTGCGAGCAAGCACAGACGTTCCGAAGGACGAAAATGGCATAGGCTTGTGGAGGCAGCAATCGGCAGGCAACATGCCATAGCCTGTTTTTGAGCGAAGCTTTACCGAATAAGAGTAAAAGACGAACGAAGCGTGGCTTTGAGGGAGGGAGTGGCTCCTTTTACGATCGGGCATGTTGGCCACGTATTGCAACTGAGCAAGCCAGCCGAAGCACCTTGCCACTTGGGTGCGTTCCAAGTGGAAAAAGTTTTGCGCGCTTAGCGCATAAACCGATTCGCCAGCTGGCGGAGAGTTCATGAACACCTTTAAAGGGGACATCTAGTGAATAATTAAACGGTCCCTTTCATTAACAGAAAGAAATAAAATAATCTTTCGTATTTATCCCTTCAACTTTTACGTTTGATCCTCAATTCGTTTTATATACAACGCAATTATATTGCATATAAAGCCGAATTTATCTAAGTTTGGCGTGTAAGCCAAAATCTTCGAAAACCCACGGGGTAAATTCGATATGAAAACGTGATAGCCATCAATATTCTAGTGTATCGCGAACGTTGCTTGGTAATAAACAAAAAATTATGATCCTAATAAAGAAAAAAACATACATGACGAAGTGGGCAATGATCATCCTGCTTTATTTCCTGATACTTAGTCCGGTGTTTGCCCAGCAGACAGAAATAAAATACCTTTCCGGAACGGATAAGGATCATACAGTGGATTGGGATTTTATGGTGAGCAGCGGCGCAAATAGTGATACTTGGAGCAAGATTCCAGTACCTTCCAATTGGGAAACCAAAGGCTTTGGCACGTATCATTACGGTTGGCAGGAAGACTTCAATAAAAATGAAATCGGCTATTACAAGCATGTATTTCTATCCAATCCCAATTGGAAAAATAAAACAGTGAAGCTTGTTTTTGAAGGTTCAATGACGGATACAGAAGTAAAAATCAACGGAAAGTCTGCGGGTCCCGTTCACCAAGGCTCCTTTTATAGGTTTAAGTATGATATCACCAAACTGTTAAAATCGTCTGGAGAGAATCTATTGGAAGTAACCGTTCGAAAAATTTCTTCAGATACTTCCGTAAATAGAGCGGAACGAATGTCAGACTTTTGGGTTTTTGGAGGGATCTTTCGGCCGGTATACCTTGAAATCGTTCCGGAAAAGCATATCGAGTGGACAGCCATTGATGCCAAAGCAGATGGTAGCTTTCTAATAAATGTATATACAGAGGGCCATGAAAAAAATCTGACGGCAGTCGCTCAAATAAAAACCTTGGATGGAAAAAAGGTGGGAGCGCCTTTTAGTATGCCACTTGAGAAAGGCGCAGAAAAAACAACACTTCGCACACAGATACAATCGCCGGCATTATGGTCGCCCGAATTCCCCAATCGCTATCAGGTACATATAGAGTTGCGCGACGCGAAGCAAAATGTTCTACATACCAAAACAGAGAAGTTTGGCTTCAGAACCGCCGAGTTAAAACGGGGAGTCGGTTTTTTCGTAAACGGTGTAAAGGTAATGTTCAAGGGTGTTAACAGACATAGCGCCTGGCCAAGCTCCGGTAGAACCTTGAGTAAGGAAATTAGCGTGATGGACGTTAATCTTATGAAAGACATGAATATGAATGCGGTAAGGATGTCCCATTATCCTCCCGATGGTCATTTCCTCGACGTATGTGATTCACTTGGCCTTTTTGTCATCGATGAATTAACGGGCTGGCAAAAGAAATATGATACGCCGGTAGGACGTAAATTATTGAAAGAAATGGTGGTAAGGGATGTAAACCATCCTTCCATTGTTATTTGGGCCAATGGAAACGAAGGTGGCAATAATCATGAGCTGGTGGCAGACTACGCCAAATACGACCCTCAGAACCGAACCGTTATCCATCCTTGGAATATTTTTGAAGGAACCGATACGCAACATTATAAAGGTTATGACTGCTGTGCAGGATCTTTTTATAATGGCAATGAAGTGTTTTTTCCGACCGAGTTTCTGCATGGTCTATTTGATGGCGGGCACGGAGCTGGTTTGAACGATCACTGGAACAAAATGATGTCTAATCCTCTTTCTGCTGGTTGCTTCCTATGGGTATTTGCAGACGAAGGTGTGATCCGGCTGGATCAGGATGGTCGTATAGACGCCAATGGCAACTATGCACCGGACGGCATTTTAGGCCCCTACCGTGAAAAAGAAGGCAGCTTTTATACCATCAAAGAAATCTGGTCGCCCGTTTACATGAAGCAGGAAAAGCTGCAACCTAATTTTAATGGCCATCTGGAAATGGAGAACCGCTATCTCTACACCAATTTAAATACCGTGCAGTTCCAGTGGAAACTCAGTACCCTACCTTCTCCCTACGAGCAGGATACCGTAGGAACGGTGCTGGAAGAGGGGTCTTTATCAGGACCTGATGTGCAACCGAAGCAGCATGGTACCATCACGCTTCCCTTTGATCTAAGCAAAAAGGAAAGGGCCGACCTCCTAACGGTAGAGGCCACAGACCTGTATGGAAGAACACTCTATACGTGGACATGGCCGCTAAAGACAGTGAAAGCAATCAACGATAAATGGATAAGCAAAGCACGATCGGACACAAAAGTGCAGGTGATAGAAACAGGTGGTACTTTAACGCTGACAGCCGGAGATCTGGCCATCAGTTTCGACAGAGGCACCGGGCTAATGCATCATGTGAAAAGTGGTGATAAGCAAATCCCTTTCTCTGACGGACCGCAACCGGCCATAGGAAAAGCAGATTTTGTCTCTATGGAACACTATATAAAAGAGGATAGCGCCTTTGTAGAAATACACTATAAAGGCCCTTTAAATCAGGTGAAGTATAAATTAGCACCCAATGGCCTGTTAACATTAGATTATGCATACTCCCACTATACGGGAGACCCGAATAATGCCTTTGATTATTTGGGTATTAACTTCCATTTTCCAGAAGAATTGGTTACCGGTGTGAAATATATGGGTAGAGGGCCCTATCGGGTCTGGAAAAATAGGATGAAAGGAAATAATTACGGAGTTTGGAACAAAAAATACAATAATACGGTTACCGGAGAATCTTGGGAATACCCGGAATTTAAAGGATATTATCGCGATTTTAGTTGGGTTGTCATTGAAAATAAGATTAAACCTTTCGTAATCTACAGCGAAAGCGATGATCTCTTTTTAAGGCTATATACACCACAAAGACCCCAAGCCGCAAAAAATGATCATAATTCTCCTCCTTTTCCCGCAGGTGATATCTCTTTTCTTAACGGAATCAGCGCTATCGGCACTAAGTTTGACGCAGCTACCAATCATGGCCCCGAGAGCCAGCCTAATAAGGTGGGCGCGGCATGGATCAAAGGTAAACTGATATTTGATTTTGTTGGAAAGCCAGACTAAATAAGCTCATCCCTTTTTGCTATTATTTACACCCTTTTAAGATATCGTAAACATTTCCAAGATAGGCCGCTTCTGTTAGCACTTCTTTCAAATCCTTCCACTCCTCTTCTGTAAAGGCTAAACTGATTTCTGTTGCCGAAGAATGCATCACCAATCGATCTTCCCCGTCAGGAAAACACATAGACCGCTGCGAAAAAATATATTTCTCCACGTGCGACAGGAAAAGATAAAACTCTTTGTTCTTAAAATGCAGTAATACATTATTATGCCAAATAAAGAACATCCCACAATCTGTACACTGACTTACGGTGGTACCTGCAGTTTGACATAAAATTCTTGTATTACACATCATTCCTTGTAATTTGTGCCTGCTGTACCCACGCAGTGGGTGCGTGGGCAAACAGGTCTTTCAAACAAACCATTCAAACTATTTATTCGTTACTTTTGAATACCACAAAGATAATATTATTTTTAATCAATCTAAATAAGAAGTTACTCATGACAATTCTATTACAAATACTATGATCTAAAACCGCCCTATCAACGATAGCCCTTTGTAATAGTGTATATCCTAATTTATCATTTGTGAAGATATCTACTCCTTTATTTATTGGCATTCGCGAATTCCGGGCATTTTATATAAGTTTGCTGAAAAACATTAACGATGACAAAACTGTCTGTAAATATCAACAAGATTGCCACCTTAAGAAATAGTCGTGGAGGGAACAATCCAAATCTTTTACAAGTAGCATTGGATTGCGAGAAATTTGGAGCACAGGGAATAACGGTACATCCCAGACCAGATGAGCGCCATATCCGCTATCAAGATGTATATGATTTAAAGTCGGCCATCAGCACAGAATTCAACATTGAAGGAAATTGTCGGGAACAGAAATTCATCGAGCTCGTTTTAGCTAATAAACCGGCACAAGTCACCCTCGTACCGGATGAATTGGGGCAGATTACCTCCAATCATGGCTGGGATACCATTACCCACCGTACTTACCTGCAAGACATGTCGGCATTGTTTAAAGAAGCTGGCATAAGGGTCTCTATCTTTGTTGATCCCGATCCTAAAATGGTGGAGGCAGCTGGCCAAACAGGCGCCGATAGAATAGAGCTATATACAGAATCTTACGCTACCGGCTATCATCAAAATCGGGAAGAAGCGATCAAGCCTTATAAAGAAGCAGCATTCCTAGCGAAAGAATTAGGTTTGGGTATAAATGCAGGGCATGATTTAGACCTACATAATCTTCAGTATTTTTATCAGCACATTCCGGCTTTATTGGAAGTGAGCATTGGACATGCACTGATTTCTGATGCCTTGTATCTTGGCTTGGAGGAAACGATTAAACGCTACCGGGGTCAATTAAGCCAGTATTAAAGGCTGATGGTAGAGGGCGCAGAAGGTGGAAGGGTTTCTCTTCCATCTTCTGCCCTACACCTTGTGCTTTTTATGCATGTTGTTCCAGAGCAGAGAAGAAAAAGCTTCCTTCCAGGGTCGCATTTTCATCAGAATCTGATCCATGAACAGCGTTTGCTTCGATTGATTTAGCATATTTGTTGCGGATCGTTCCCGCTTCTGCCTTTGCAGGATCTGTTGCGCCGATAAGCTTCCGAAAGTCTTCCACTGCATTCTCTTTTTCTAAAATAGCGGCAACAATCGGTCCCGAGCTCATAAAACCAACTAAGTCATTATAAAATGGACGTTCTTTATGTACAGCATAAAAGGCACCGGCTGTTTCTGATGTTAACTGCGTATACTTCATCGCAACTAACTTAAAACCTGCAGCAGCAATATCATTTAAAATTGCCCCGATGTATCCGTTGCTAACCGCATCGGGTTTAATCATGGTGAATGTTCTGTTCGTAGCCATTTAAATTCGTTTATATCTTTATAATTATGTTGCAAAAGTACATTTTTATGGGCACTTTATTTTCGATTTTAAAATATTATCCCTATCTCTGTAAGTCTATCTCGTTTTCTTTGAATATGTAAGAAAAAAATTAATAGCTTTGCAATCTTTAAAATGCTGCATGTTAACGATAACCACGCTGAAAGAAATATTAGCCGAACCGAAAAGAATACTCATTACAACACACTATAAGCCAGATGGAGACGCTTTAGGCTCTTCTCTAGCCCTGTTGTTATGGTTAAACGCTCATGGACATCATGTCCATTTGGTTGTTCCCTCTGATTATCCTGGTTTTCTAAGTTGGCTACCCCATCAAGAGGAGGCCATTATATATACCGAAAACAGGCTCCGCGCCGATGAAATGATTGCCCAAGCAGAACTCATTTTCTGTTTAGATTTTAATGGCCTAGCACGTACCAATGAGATGCAAACTACCTTGAGAGAAAGTACTGCCCTTAAAGTCATGATCGATCATCATCTAGACCCTGAAGGTTTTGATGACTTTAGACATTGGAATACAAACGCTGCAGCAACTGCATATCTGGTATATGACTTCATTGTCAACTTAATGGATGATCGGAAATCGATTACTCCGGAGATAGCTACCTGTCTATACACGGGCATCATGACCGATACAGGTTCATTTCGTTTTCAATCCACAACCGCCGAAATTCATCTCGTTGTTGCCGATCTAATATCCTTAGGAGCCAAAAACGCTGAGATTCACGATTTAGTCTATAATAGTTCCTCCGAAAACAGGCTCAAATTTCTCGGCTACTGCCTCCTGAACCGTTTAGTAGTGCTGCCAGAATTTAATACCGCTTACTTTTCCATAACAAAAGAAGATTTGCTGCGTTTTAATATAATCACTGGCGATACCGAAGGATTGGTGAACTATGCATTATCCATCAGTGGAATCCGCTTAGCGGCCCTCATCATTGATAGAACAAATCAAATAAAGTTATCCTTACGCTCAACAGGTACTTTCCCTGCAAATGAAATATGCGCTAAATACTTTAATGGGGGTGGACATAGAAATGCCGCCGGGGGGCATGATTATTTACCATTGGAAGAAGTGGTTACAAAATTTAAGGACATATTACCCTTATATAAAGAACAATTGACGCAATAATTTAGAAAACAGAGAAAAAACAGAACATAAAACATTGTAAACAAGTAAAAAGAAAACAAATAATGAAAAAAACATCCCTTATTTTAGGTTTGGCGGCTTTAACAGGATTGGGAGCTACATCATGCCAAAGTTTCAAAGATGGCGAAGGAGGCATGCAATATAAAATTGTAAAGGAAGAAGGAAAAGCTAAAATTAAAGAAGGCGACTTCATTTCTTTAGGTGCGGTTATTACTACTGAAAACGACTCTCTATTAAATAGCAGTTACGAAATGGAGCAACCCTTCTATTTAGCTGCTCAAAAATCAATGTATCCAGGTGATATCTTCGCTGCTCTATCCATGTTAGGAGAAGGAGATAGCGCGGTTTTCAAACTAAACATTGATACGATGGTGGCTAAAACCGGACAACCGAAACCTCCATTTAAAGGACAATATATCATCCATACATTCAAAATTAATAAGGTTATCCCTAAAGGATCTTTGACGGATAGCGTATTTAATACAGAAGTAGAAAAATATATAGCGCAAGACCGCGATAAGGCAAAGAATTCAGAAGCCGGAAAAATCGATAACTATATCAAAAAGAACAAACTTGAGGTAACAACTACCAGTTCTGGTTTGAAATACACTGTAGAGAAAGAAGGAACTGGTGATAAACCAAACGTAGGTGATACCGTAGTAGTTCATTACACAGGTAAATTTTTAGGTGGTAAAGTATTTGATACCAGCGTGAAAGCCGAAGCTGAAAAAGCGAAAGTTTATAATCAAATGCGCGAACCATATGATCCTATTCGGATCCCGATCGGCGTTGGAGCGGTAGTTCCTGGTTGGGATGAAGGTTTAGCACTCCTTTCTAAAGGGGCAAAAGCTACATTGGTGCTCCCTTCTAAATTAGCTTATGGTGAACAAGGAAGCATGGGTATACAACCTTTTACTCCATTGTCATTTGACGTTGAAATAGTAGATATCGTTCCACAAAAAGCAAATGCTGCTCCAACAGCGGCGAACCCGGAAACACCGGCTAAATAATAAAAAGACCCTCTAACTTACACAGCCCCCAAAAGGTGTCTAACTTTTTGGGGGCCTTTTTATTTTCCTCTCTTCTTTTCTTCATTTATTTCTTTATTTTGTGCTATGCAACTGACAGATACGCATACACATATTTATTATAACGAAGGAATAATACTTGACGAGCAGATACGTCGCTGTAAAGAACACCAAATTACACGCCTCTTCCTTCCTAATGTCGATAGTGCCTCTATCGAAAAAGTTTTTCAAACAGTCAAAGCTTATCCACAGCACTGTTTTCCAATGTTGGGTTTACACCCTTGCAGCGTGAAAGAGAATTTTATGGAGGAGCTTAATCACATTCATTCCCTATTGGATGATCAAGCTATCTATGCTATTGGCGAAATAGGACTGGATTTACATTGGGATAAAAGCACCTTGACCCAACAGCAGGAAGCCTTCCGCATACAGGTTGCTTGGGCTAAAGAAAGGAATCTTCCCATCGTTATACATTGTAGAGATGCTTTTGAAGAACTGTTCGTTTTATTGGAAGAATTAAAAGACGAAAAACTGTTCGGTATTTTCCATTGCTTTACGGGTACTTTAGAGCAAGCAAAGCACGCAATAGCACTTGGCTTCTTTCTCGGAATCGGGGGGGTAGTAACTTTTAAAAATGCCGGCCTCGATAAAGTCGTTGAACAGATTGATGTAGCGCACATCGTATTAGAAACGGATGCGCCCTATCTGGCACCGGTTCCTTATCGGGGAAAACCAAATGAAAGCAGTTATCTCTTGCTTATCGCCCAAAAGGTGGCCGACCTGCACAAGAAACCATTGGAAGAAATAGCAAATATCACCACTCAAAACGCTAAAATTGTTTTTGGAATTTAATATCCTTATGTTTGCCTCAGACCTTTTCTTCTATATTACGCAATGAATGAATAATATACTTATTTTATACACTGGGGGGACTATAGGAATGGTTACCGATGAGACATCAGGTAGTTTTGTTCCGTTTGACTTTGACCTTATCCATAAAAATCTTCCTGAACTTAGCCGTCTAAACTACCACCTTGCCATCCATTCTTTTGATCCGATTATCGATTCGTCTAATATGCAACCTGCCATCTGGATCCAGATGGCCGAATTGATCAAAGACAACTATGATCTCTATGATGGTTTTGTCATACTTCACGGTTCCGATACGATGGCATTTTCTGCTTCGGCACTCAGTTTTATGCTAGAGGGTTTGCAAAAGCCGGTTATCTTTTCGGGGTCTCAGTTGCCCATCGGTGAAATACGTACAGATGCGCGCGAAAATCTCATCACGGCGCTGGAAATTGCGTCGGCAAAGAAAAATGGCCGCTCTTTGGTACAAGAGGTTTGTATCTATTTTGACAGCAAACTGTTTCGTGGAAACCGTTCTTTCAAATATAATTCGGCCAAATTTGAGGCTTTCCGGTCACCTAACTACCCTGTATTGGTAGAAGCGGGCGTGCATCTAAAATATAATCGACCAGCACTAATGAATAATACTGGCAAAGATTTTATCTTACATACCAAGATTGATAATTCTATCTCGGTATTGAAACTATATCCGGGCATTAGCAAGGAAGTGGTAAAAGCAGTACTGGAATCAGATGCCCGTTCTGTCATCATGGAAACATTTGGCTCAGGCAATACCACTACGGTCAACTGGTTTTTGGATATGCTGAGATGTGCCATTAAAAACGGAAAAAACATTCTCAATATTTCCCAATGCAAAGTCGGTTCCGTAGAACTTGGCCGCTATGAAACGAGTCACTGGCTAAAAGACATGGGCATCCTAAGCGGCTTTGACATGACTTTTGAAGCCGCTGTAACCAAATTAATGTACTTACAAGGCGAGTTTGAAAGCCAGAGTGAAGTAGCCAGATGGGCGGAAGTCAGTTTGAGAGGAGAGTTGACGGATTAGTTACGTGTTGTGAGTTGTCTGTTTCGAGCAATATCGCCCTTGACCAACAACCCACAACTAACAACTATTCTTTAATACCCTCCAGAGCAAATAAAAAGGCATAGTTCAGTGCAATATCCTTGAGGTAGTCAAACCTGCCGGACGCCCCACCGTGGCCGAAATCCATATCGGTTTTCAGCAGTAATACCTTTTTATCGGTTTTTACTTCCCTGAGTTTCGCCACCCATTTAGCGGGCTCAAAATACTGCACCTGGCTATCATGCAAGCCAGTAGTAATCAACAGATTTGGATAGTCCTTCGCTTCTATATTCTCATAGGGCGAATAACTTTTTATGTAATCGTATGCAGCTTTGTTTTTCGGATTCCCCCATTCGTCAAATTCGTTGGTCGTAAGGGGGATACTTTCATCCAGCATCGTGTTTACTACATCTACAAAAGGCACTTGAGCAATCACACCATTCCATAAATCGGGAGCCATATTCATAACCGCTCCCATCAGCAGACCTCCAGCGCTCCCCCCTTGAGCATAGAGATGCCCTTTGGAGGTATACTCCTGGTCAATCAAGAATTTCCCACAATCAATGAAATCAGTAAAGGTATTTTTCTTTTTCATCATTTTGCCATCCTCATACCATTGTCTACCCATCTCCTGCCCTCCACGAATATGCGCAATAGCGAAAACAAAGCCCCTATTCAGTAAACTTAGCCTAGTACTGCTGAAAGTTGGGTCCATGGACGCTCCATAAGAGCCATAACCATATAGCAGTAATGGAGCCCCGCTTCCTTTCTTAAAATTCTTTTTGTAAACCAAAGAAATGGGGACTTTTGTTCCGTCGGTAGCCGTGGCATATAACCGCTCAGTCACATAGTCTTCCGTATGATATCCTCCTAATACTTCCTGTTGTTTTAGCAAGTCTTTCTTTTTACTAAGCATGCTATAATCATATGTAGACGCTGGTGTTGTTAAAGAAGTATAACTATACCGTAGTACATCCGTGTTATATTCCATATTTGCGGTAGTATAGGCTGTATACGCGGCTTCACCAAAATCCAGATAATGTTCTTTGCCATCCTCCAAGTTCCGAATGTTCAGTTGCGTTAGCCCGTTTTTACGCTCCGAGATAACAATGAAATCCTTAAACTCATCAACACCCTCCAATAATACATCGTTCCGATGGCCGATCACTTCCTTCCAATGACTGATATCCGTTTTATCCAAGGGGCACTCCATTAACTTGAAGTTCAAAGCGTCTTTATTCGTTACGATTAAAAATTTATCCTCCAATGCCGTCACATCGTACAAGACATCCTTCATCCTGGATTGAAAAACCTTAAAAGTTTCGTCTGGCCTATCCGCTGCGATATATCTTGTTTCTGAACTGGTCGTTGCCCCCGAGTATATATAAATAAACTTTCCGGACTTCGCTCTACCCACCCCAATATAATTGCTGTTATCTTTCTCTTCATACACCACTACATCGGTAGCACTATCTGCCCCCAATCGGTGTTTCTTTATTTTTTCTGTCAGCAGCGTAACCGGATTCTTTGCCGTATAAAAGAATGTTTTATTGTCGTTTGCCCAAGCAACACTTCCGGTTGTGCCTCTGATTGTCTCTGGATGCAGTTTGCCCGTTTCCAGGTCCTTTATATAAAGAACATACTCTCTTCTCGAAACAGTATCCACGCCATAAGCCATCAATTTATTGTCGGGACTTACACTAAATCCCGTTGCGCTGAAATAAGGATGCCCTTCTGCCAACTGATCTACATCCAACAAAACCTCTTCCTTCGCCTCCAACGATCCCTTCTTTCTACAGTATTTATAATATTGCTTCCCTTCTTCTGTTCGGGTATAATAATAGTAACCATTTTTTAAATAAGGTACCGATTCGTCTTTCTCTTTAATCCGCGCTTTTAACTCCTTAAATAAATTTTCCTGAAAGGCTTTTGTTCCGTCCATCATAGTGTCCAAATACACATTTTCTGCATTCAGGTAATCAATTACTTTCGCGCTATCCGGCCCTTTTTTAAAATAGTCGATCATCCAATAGTAATTGTCAGTCACGGTATCGCCATGGATAACACGTTCATATGGCACTTTCTCCGCGACAGGCCCCTTTAAGTCCGGCCAACTGTATACTTCTTTTTTCTGTTCTTTTTCTCCACAGGAGGCTAAAACTGTAAGTAATATCATAGATAAATGGTTCTTGTTCATTTGTTTAACTATTTGGATAGGTTGATCTTCATAAACAATTAAACGAATATAAACATTTTATCACTACAGCCATCTGATAAAATAAAATCGTGTTAAATTTGATGAGATTCTTACAAAAACCTATATTAACCACAAAACAGCACGTAACACATCATGAATAAAATTTTCACCCTCTCATTAGCCATTCTCTCCTTTCTATGCTTCTCACTGCCGGCCCAACAGCTGTTATACAATGAGCAAAACGGAAAACATGTATTAACAACCGAAGGAGCATCCCATCTAGCAGGGCTCCCCTTAAAATGTATGCAGCAAGAATTTCCCTATAAAACAGGTGTTACTTTTTCGGACACAAGCCTTATCACGAAACCCAAGGCATATCATCCCGCTTTTTACGGTTGCTTTGATTGGCATAGCAGTGTACATGGGCATTGGATGTTGGTTCGTTTGCTGAAACTTTACCCCAATCTTCCGGAAGCCGATGAAATCCGGGCAAAATTGAGTACGAATATATCGGCCGAAAATATTGCCCAAGAAGTCGTTCTTTTTAAACAGGATGCGCACAAAGGCTTTGAACGCACTTATGGCTGGGCTTGGTTATTGCAGCTCCAAAAGGAACTATTGACGTGGGAAAACCCCTTGGGCAAAACCTTGAGCGAGCACCTGAATCCCCTAGCACAACAACTAAGCCATCTATATATAGAGTATCTGCCAAAAATGAATTACCCTATACGGGTTGGCGAGCACAGCAATTTAGCTTTTGGTTTAACCCTGGCATATGATTATGCAAAAGAGGTGCAGAACGACTCATTGGTAGCGATCATTAAGGAAACGGCCTTAAGATTTTACAAAGACGACCGGGGGTGCCCCATTGATTGGGAGCCAGGAGGGTCTGATTTCTTAAGCCCATGCCTCGAAGAAGCCGATTTAATGAGCCGTATTTTACCGGACGAATCCTATCATGAATGGGTGGAAGCTTTTTTACCTGGGTTATTCAATAGTCAAACGGTGCTTCTTCCTGGTACAGTAAGCGACAGAACCGATGGAAAACTAGTACACTTAGACGGCTTAAATTTAAGCCGGGCCTGGTGCTTATATGGCATCGCACATCACGCTACAAAAAACAAGGAATATCTGATGAAACTGGCAAATGAGCATTTGGCTGCCGCTCTGCCCCACGTTGCCAGCGGAGATTATATGGGGGAGCACTGGTTGGCTTCGTTTGCGGTATATGCACTTACGATGCAATAGCAACGCAAAAAGGAGGTAAAGGCCTTCTTTACCTCCTACCTTTATCAAAACTTTAAATGGAGCCCGAGCAAGAAATTCGTTCCAGCCTGCGGAAAATAGAAATTGTTTGTATATACCGTCGGGTCGCCTTCGTAAATCGAGCTATAGGTATATCCGTTTGATTCATACATCTCGTTGAATATATTGTTAACCAATAGTGATAATCCTACGTTTTTTACCCCTTTGAACTTCATCTGATAGCTCAATCGTAAGTTATTCACAAAAAAAGCATCCAAGCTTCTCTCTGTATTTGTTGTATTATCTAGGTATTGTCTCGAAACATATTTAGAAATAAGCGCAATCTCTGCTCTTGGCACAGGCGTAAATGCCAATTCACTGGATGCCACAAAATTAGGGGATAAAGCAATATTAGTGCTTTCGTATGTGTTTATCTGTTGGCCACTTACTTCCCAATCTGCATCGTATATATTGATAAATTCGCTAAACTCCTTGATTTTATTACGGCTCCAAGCTCCTGTAAGTGCCCAATAGAAGTTCTTAACCGGCTGCCATTTCAGGTCCGCTTCCACACCCAAACGGTAACTATCTGGCACGTTCATGCGGGTTTGTGCACCCACATCATTAATCTGCCCCGTTAAGATCAATTGATCCTTATACAGCATAGCATATCCATTAATCCCTGCACTGAAACTTGACCGTGCTATACGGTACCCTAGCTCTATATCTTGCATTCGCTCTGCTTTTGGCCTACTGTCGGGCGTTGAATTTTCGTAATCGTCCCGTACCGGCTCTTTATTTCCAATGGCATAAGAAAGATATACACTGCTATTGTTTTCAAATTGGTAACTCGCTCCCACCTTTGGATTAAAGAATGTTAAGTCTACACTTTGCTGTACATTATTTAAATTCCGGTCGTATCCTAAAAACGAATAACTCACACTTCTGTATTGAAGGTCGGCAAAGAAATGAAGATTTTCCATTTTATATTCCCCTTTGCCAAACACATTAAAATCGGTTTTCTTCGCATCGTTAAAGTAATAACGATGGCTTGTATGAAAGGAAAGATCATCATCCTTAACATACTGTTCCCGCTCAGTGAACAGCGGGTTTCTCGACCAGGTAATATCTCCGAAATGGTCTCCCTTGTACTCGTTGTAAGCCCCTCCCAAAGAGAGGATCAATCGATCATTCGGCTTATACTCGGCAGAATAAGTGGCTCCGTAAAAATGATTGGATAACCAGCGTTCTCTTACCAAATCCGTTCTCGTTAAGGTACTATCGCCAATAACCACCGGTTGTAATCCATAATCTGCATAAGAAGCTCCCGGTTTATATTCTTCGTAATAACCCTTTCCCCGTGTATAATGGAGGGCGGCATTCAGTGTCAGGTTCGTAATAGCATTGGTAGAATACAATAATTGATAATGATCCTGTTGATAATTGTCATTTTGATTTTTATACAAAAAAGAATTGTATTTTCTCGGATCTGCATCACGGATATTTTCTGCATCATCGCCTTCCAGTCCGTTAGCCTCAATAAACCCTTCTATATCCGCTGCATTTCCAAAAAGTTTTTCGTGTGGAATACCATTCCATGCCTGATAGGTTTTTTCCTTTCCTGAAAACACATTGGCCCTTAACAAACTCTTTTTACCGTACCAGGCACCGCTCAGAAAAAAAGATTTTAGATCAGACGCCCCTCTATCAATAAATCCATCCGATTGAATTCGCGAGAGTCTTCCGTCAAAAGTAAATTTGTTCTCAATCAGCCCAGTTCCTAATCGCACGGTGTTTTTCCAAGTATTAAAAGACCCAAAAGTATTATCCAGTTCAGCATAGGCCGTATCAATCCGTGCATTGGTTTGGATGTTAATACTGGCTCCAAACGCCCCGGCACCATTCGTAGAGGTACCTACCCCCCTTTGGATCTGGATATTATCGACAGAGGAAGCGAAATCAGGAAGATTAACGAAGAACGATCCCATACTCTCTGAGTCGTTATACGGAATACCATTTAAGGTAACGTTTATCCGCGTCGGGTCGCTTCCCCTTATTCTTAAGCCGGTGTACCCAACACCCGCCCCTGCATCAGAATAAGTCACCACACCCGGTGTCTGGTCTAGCAAAAAGGGCAAGTCTTGCCCTAAGTTGTTCTTTGCTAAATCCTCTTTGCTAAGATTTTTATAGGTGGTGGCCGAGTTGGCATTGACGCGTGTTGCATTCACTACCACTTCATCAGCTATGAATTCCTGTGGAACGAGAACCAGCACCACCTGCTGATCAGTATTTATCTCCAACGCCTGTTCAATAGATTGATAGCCCAAGTAACTAACCCTTACACGGTATGCTCCTTCTTTCAGATTTTTAAACTGAATAGTACCCGATCGATTGGTTTGCGCACTTGCCAAGGATCCCACCAGCGAAACGGTAGCCCCTACCAAGGGTCTCTGCTGCTCTCCATCGATAACTTTAATAGAAAGGTTGTTTTGTGCCCATAACAAAACAGGACAGAATACGGTAAAAGTCAATAACGACAATTTCCTTCTCACGATAAAAATAGTTTAAGTGTTAAATAAAAAGAACGGTTGTTAGGGGTTTCAACCATTTATAAATAAAATACATTAATCTTAAAGCCCTCCCTACGCCGGCATTACCCGGATCAGGTGTTCAGGATAAACAAGTTGGTTTTATCAATTTATTTTCCTGATGGGTATAATCTCAGCCTTGATTTGTGTTTTTTTTATAAAACAAGGCACCCCTTTAGTGATGTAGAAGCAAAGATACTAAATAGTTTCAAGATTGACTTGACCCATTTTACCAAAAGTCTAGGCTCTTATCGCTATCGTTATTTATACGGAAAGAAAACGAAATTGGCTCCTTCAGGCACGATGACGAACAGACACATATAGTCTTCTGGTTTTTTATAGTTTTTAATAAAGAGTTCTTGTTTATTTTTCAGGATGACCCCTTTTTCCACAAATTCTTCCAGGGTGGAGGCTTGTATGGTCCATTGGGTACCCAGCTCATTTCTATCTAAAATAAGTTCTCCCAAACGCACCTCATGCTGATGGGCAATAAATATGGGGTATTGAGATAAGCCTTCGGCCATTATCTCAATAGCGACCTCCTTAATAGAATCCTTATAAAAATTAAGATCTCCTTTTAAACTCTTTAAAGGACTTTCTTTTTTCTTTCCTTGCCCATCATCTCCCGCTTGCGCGGCCAATAGTTCTTCTAAATCCATTTTCTTTATAGTATCAAGATTTCAGTATTAAGTATCAAGATATTCCTAGAAGACGGCCTTCTGCCTTAAACCTTCAGCCTTCTACCTTAATAAGTCTCATGTCTAACTATTTATATCTTGTGTCTTGCTACTTATGTCTTATATCTTTATCTCAACTCCAACAAAACCACATTTTCCACATGTTGTGTATGCGGAAACATATCTACAGGCTTTATTCTACTGATCTTATATTTTTCGTCCAGCAGAGCTAGATCTCTTGCCTGTGTGGCTGCATTACAGCTTACATATACAATTTTTGGTGCCGCCAAATCCAACAGACGTCCAACCACGTCAGGATGCATACCGGCCCTAGGGGGATCGGTGATCACGACATCAGGTTTACCATGTTCCCGCACAAAATCAGCGTTCAATACATCCTTCATGTCTCCGGCGTAAAACTTAGTATTCTGAATACCGTTCAATGCTGCATTCTCTTTCGCATCTTCAATGGCAGATGGCACATATTCTATACCTACCACCTCTTTTACATCGTTGGCCACAAAATTGGCTATTGTTCCGGCACCCGTATATAAATCATACACCAGCTCATTCCCGGTAAAACCGGCAAAATTTTTGGTTATCTTATATAATTCATAGGCCTGCTCAGAATTTGTTTGATAAAAAGATTTTGCGCCTATTTTAAACGTTAGTTTTCCTTTTGGCGCAGCCTTTAGCGGCATTTCTTCAAAGATATGATCCTTTCCCGCGTACAGCAATATTTCCTGATCAAATATCGTATCGTTCTTCTTTTGGTTAATGATATATTGCAGGGAGCTTATCTCAGGGAACCTGCCTTTCAGAAATTCCATGACCTTTGCCACCTGCTCTTCCGTAGGGTATGCAAAAATCACCACGACCATCAGATCTCCAGTAGTGGATGTTCTGATCATGAGGTTTCTCAAAGCCCCCTCATGATTCCGGAGATCGTAATAACTTATCTGGTTTGTTAAAGTGAATTTCCTAAGCTCGTTTCGGATATCATTTGAGGGGTTTCGCTGAAGATAACAATGTTCTATATCCAAAATTTTATCAAAGCGCAGCGGCACGTGAAAGCCCAAAGCACTCATCTCATGCTCGTGTCCACTGGCTATATCCTCTGCTGTTAACCAGCGCTTATCGGAAAAAGTATATTCGAGTTTATTTCGATAATAAGCGGTTTTTCCCGAAGGAAGAATTTCTTCCATCGTGGAGGTATCCACCTTTCCTATTCTGGACAAGGCATTATCCACGCTCTTTTGTTTATAAAACAATTGTGCGGCATAGTCCATATGTTGCCATTTACAACCGCCACAGATACCAAAATGACTACAAAAGGCATCCATTCTGTGTTTAGACGGCTGTTTTATCTTAATGATTCTGGCTTCCGCGAAATTTTTCTTCTTCCGAATAAGTTCCACATCCACCACATCTCCTGGTATTGCTTTCTCAATGAAGATCACCAGATCATCGGTTTTTCCAACACCTTTTCCCTCTTCGGCGATGTCAATAACTTCGATATTTTCTAGTCTCTTCTTTTCTTGTGGAATTCTTTTGCTCATGGGAAGGCAAAATTACAATTTAATACTAAAAAAACATAGAAAAGCCCGAATGGCCTACCGGCCATGCAGAAAAGAAGATCGTCAAATAACTTATAAAGAAAATACCTTCTTTAAAAAAGCAAAGAGTCCTCTTCTTTTGGTGGGAGCGTTGTCAAATCGACGATCTATCAGCATTGAAAAATGAAGCAGTTCTCTATTCATGCTATTCAAATTTCAATAAAAATACCTTTTTTATACCGAAAACCAACCCGGTATTCTATTTTATTGCTGAATAATGGCAAAGCAAGCAACTTATGAGGAACCGTATATGTAAAAATTAATCTAATGAAGGAAAAGAAATACCTCGCATTTTTCTAAACAGCTCTACTGCGTAGAGATCGGTCATGCCCGAAACGAAATCCAATACAGACCTGATCTTTCCATAAGTAGCATCTTCTCGCTGTTTATACTGTTCAGGAATCAAGGCAACAACCTTTTTATCATAGGAGGAGCTGTTCCGTAGATAGGCTGGTACAAATTCTTCCAATAGACCGCTCATTACTTTGTATCCCGCAACCTCAATTTGCACCACGCTAGAAGCATTATAGATTTTTTCTATGGATATTTTCTCAATGGTTTTCATCAACTCCCTTAAATCCATATCAATATTATCAATTAATGAAGATTCAAAACTTCCCGCTAGTATGGCTTCTTCCTTCCTGAAAAACACATCTGAGCATTGCTGAATCAGGGTACTGATAGCCTTTGCCCGCAGTAGGCTTACTCTGCTATCGCGGTCTCCGATCTGTGAAAGCCTTTGTTTAATTTGCGTGTCATTACTTAAAGGTATTAAGAGCTCTTCCACCTTTTCGGTAGTTAATATACCCAGCCGGTGGGCGTCTTCTATGTCGATAATATTGTAACAGATATCATCTGCTGCCTCCACCAAATAAACCAAGGGATGCCTTTTGTAAACTTTTGGATGATTGGCGTCCTTCTCCATCCCCAACTCGTCAGCAATTTTTAGAAAAGAATCCTTCTCGGGCTGAAAATAGCCATATTTCTTCCGATGGAGCCCTTCCTTCTTTCTGTTGCCATCAATGGCAGCACAGGGATATTTGACAATGGCAGCCAGCGTACTGTAGGTCAAAGCAAAACCGCCGGCTTCCTTCCCATTAAATTGATGGGTCAAGATTCTCAACGCATTGGCGTTTCCTTCGAAGTGAACCAAGTCTTGCCATTCCTCTTCATTTACTTCATTTTTATACGCCAATCCACCTCCACTCAGAAAATAATGTGATATGGCTGATTCTCCTGAATGCCCAAAGGCGGGGTTTCCTAAATCATGTGCCAAGCAGGCACTCGACACAATATTCCCTATCTCCTGTAAATAGGGGAAATGCTCATCAACCGTGGGATGTCGCTCTTTATATTTTGTATAGAATATTCGGCCCAGAGACCGTCCAACACTGGCTACTTCCAAGCTGTGCGTCAGCCTATTATGCACGAACACACTTCCCGGCAGTGGAAAAACCTGTGTTTTATTCTGCAACCTCCTGAAAGGTGAAGAAAAAATCAATCGGTCATAATCCCGCTGAAATTCAGATCGTGCCATATCCTGGTTTTTAATCTCCCGGTGCTCATATCCCCAGCGTTTTGCAGAAAGTAGTTTTTTCCAGTCCATTCTTATATTTTGCAGCAAAGATAGCGGATAATTTAGCTTATCGCATACGCAACCTCAACACTTGATCGCTTGCTGTGATGTATAATGTTTTTCCATCATCCGCTAAACAGCAATTTGATACCGCGTTAGGTAAATTGATTTTCCCGATAGGTATATATGATTTATTGAATATCCATACCCCTCCCGGTCCGCTAGAAAATATATTGCCTTTTTTATCCACCTTAAAACCATCGGGACCGCCACCATATTGTTTAAAATCAAAAACCACTCCCGCTGCCTTTAATGAATCGTCTTTTCCTATATCATAGGCATATAACATGGGTTTTTCATTGTCAGAATTACCCACATACAGCCTGTGCTCGTCCGGACTAAGCGCCAGGCCATTCGGCCTGCTCAGTGAATCTATCAGTAAAGTTAAGTGCCCAAGAGTATCCATTTTGTATACACCACAGAAATCCAGTTCTCTTTTTTCAATATCCTGATCATTCAATCCATAAGGAGGGTCGGTAAAGAATAGATCACCCGTGCTTCGCTGAATAATATCATTCGGACTATTAAACTTTTTCCCCTCCCACTCATGGGCCAATGATAGATAGGATGCCTTCGGATGGCTTAGCAATGCATCCATTTTGGCAATACGCCGATCACCATGCTGACATAAAATCAGGTCGCCATGCAAATCCAACAGTAGTCCGTTCGATCCCATCTCACCACCCCTGGCTTGACTCCCGGTATATCCCGCTGGCTGCAAGTAATCTTCAACCCCTCCCTGCTCTGTCCATTTATGAACTTTATTATTAGGAATATCCGAGAAAAGCAGCATTTTCTGATCCTCTACCCAAAGCGGTCCTTCCACCCATTTAAATCCCTCTCCAAGAACCTCCAATTTAGCCGTTGGATTAATTAACTTATCCAAGTCGGTATGGATTTTTTCTATTTTTCCATCTGCCTGCCTGTACGACTTTTCCGGTGCATTATTGCACGAAAGAGACGTTCCGAGTACCATCAACAATAATAATCTGCGCATTTTTCTTCATTTATAATTCGCCCGTCCTAAATAGATTTTCTTTTTTTCCGTTATTTTTCAGCAAATAGAAATGAGAGATAACAGCCTTCCAGAATGGATAACAATGATACGGTAGGTTATATTCTACCGCATACCTTCTAACGATCTTTGTAATATATGGATAATAGGTATGTGCTACCCCGGGAAACAAATGATGCGCCACATGATGTGTAAAACCACCGAAAAGAAAATTGGCTATTTTACTGTCAGCACTAAAATCTTTTGTAACACTCATTTGGTGCTCTGCCCAGGTTGTTTGCATTTTGCCATCTTCCGGAGGCATTGGAAAGTGAGCATGCTCATCTACATGCGTAGAAAGCAGCGCAACAACCCCCAAGGCACTTCCCGAAAGATGCATCACCAGCCATGCCAGGAATATCATATACCAAGGTTGTGCATTTAATACCAAAATAGGCACCATCACCAGGTAAAACAAGTTAAACAGCTTACAAACAAAAAGCTTCACATATTCAATCCTAGGAATCTTTACTACCCGTTTTATATAATTGTCCTGCTCTCCAAAAAAATCTTTAAAATCGCGGATAAACAGCCAGTTGATAGTATACAACGGATAGATAAACCACATATATATATGCTGGTATTTATGGTAATTAAAGAACTTACTCGAGGGAAAAATACGCACCAAATCACTTTGTTTGATATCGATGTCCCAATTTTGGATATTCGCATAAGGGTGATGCAACACCAGATGTCTTTTTTTCCAGATGAAGCTATTGCTTCCAAAAAGCTCGAGCACGTACGTAAACCACTTATTATATTTCGGATTTTTAAAAACCGCATTATGGGCAGCATCATGAAAAGCATTTACGAAGAGCACAATCATGAAAAGACCGGCCATGATATAAAAGAAGAAAAGCAAAGGAGTAGAATTACCATAAATCAATATACAAATGTAGCTCCCAACAAACCCAGCTAAAAGAAAAAAAGATTTGATAATATTTCCTGTTTGGATATGCGGGTTTCTTAGGATATTATCGTGCACCTCCTTTTGCATTTTCTTAAAAAAATCATCGGCCTCCGCTTTTTTAAAAGTTGGTTTTATAAGTTTCTCCATATCCTTACAGCAATTAAATTATCAAAATGGTTTCAGCATAAAATGGCAGCATACTGTTTACAAACATCGCATTTTTTATTCCCAGCTCCTTTATTCAATTTATTTTTTACATACAAAAGACCAATATATCATTAGCTATGCATTCTTCTAAAATACTTTGAAGGGCCTTTCGAAATAGGCTTTAGGCCCTTTGACTAAATGGTTTTCATCATACCCCTTGATAAGGATACGTTATGTGTCTGCGTAATTCAACAGGGCATATCTCTACAAAGATACGGGTTTTATCCATATGGAAATCAAGCGGCAACATCATATAGACAACGAACAAAGAGAAGAATTGTCTAATATTTACTAGTGGCAATCTCCTTCCTCCATTTACTTTTGTATAAAAAAGATGATACTTCCTATTATTACTTACGGCCATTCAGTCCTAACCACTCCTGGCAAAGAAATCTCCCCAGACTATTCACAGCTCGTAGAGTTGATCCAAAATATGTGGGATACGGTAGACCATGCCGATGGCGTTGGCCTCGCTGCTCCTCAAATTAATCTTTCCATTAAACTTTTTGTGGTTGATAGCGTAAAAACCTACCCAGTGCTCCCAGACTCTACTACCGCAAAACAGGCACAGGGGATCAGAAAAGCCTTCATCAACCCCACCATATTGGCTTATTCTAAGGAAAAGGATATAGAAGATGAAGGTTGTTTAAGCATTCCGGGCATTTATGTCCCCGTAGAAAGATCCGTCTCTATTACCATAAAATACGTTGACGAACACTTTGTTGAACATACAGAAACATATCACGGAAGAACCGCCCGTATGATACAGCATGAATATGACCATGTTATGGGGAAACTCTATCTCGACTATCTATCGCCTCTCCAAAAATTGCGTTTACAGAACCGATTGAAAAAAATACGAAAAGGAAAAATTTAATCTCTGCTAATTGGCTGCGGATCTGATACGTAAATTTTTAAATTGCCCATCAGCCGTATTTCCTACCCAAAAGCCTAACCATCCAGGTTTACCGGTACTTAACTGATCTACCAGTAGTGTTGGTTCGGATTGGTCATTTACGTAAACCCGAACCTGGGGAAAGTTAATCTCTATACGGACATGAAACCATGTGTTTGGGTCTACGTTCTCATTTAAAACCGATTCGTATTTCCCGGGACTTTCTGAACGTAACCTATCCCAGGTGTATGCTGGATGTGATATGTACTGTACGCTGTGTGATTTTCTTTCCGGATTGTTAAAATTAAACGGACGGAAATAGACGACATCATAAGTAAGGCTATCCTGTCCATGAAAGGCAATACCCACAAAACTTTGCTGCGGGGTATTACTCCCCTTTATATCTGCCTCTATTGTTCCGTTTTGGAAAGCAAGTCCCTTTATTTGTAAAAATCCGTCACCAGCTCTTTTATCTAAATAAACTCCCTCGGCAAATCGAGCGCTTCTATTCACTACAATGGCCTCTTTTAGCTGATCATGATGGATCGTCTTCCATCCTTCCTGAGCATTTACAAGAGATCCTTGCAGCAACATGGTAAAAATCGAGCAGATTATGCCTAGTTTATTTTTTTTTCTATTGCTTTGCACTGTCATTATGCTATTTTGAAATTGGTTTCTTAAAAACTTTTTAATGGTAGATGAGAGATTTTATATAAGTTTGTTCTACCTGAACAAAGAAGGTAATTAGCATAGATTTAACCAAATGTTTACTTGTTCAAGTTTGTTCAAACCCGTGCAAAAAGTCAATAGATGGATAATAGCGAGTTCTTGTATAAAACCAGGTGTTTGCAATTGATAGAAGAGAAGCTCAATTGGGGAGATAGTGCGAACTGGTCTAACCATGATTTTGAAAAACTAAGCACGCTCATTCACGAGCGTACGCATGTGCTACTCAGTATATCAACCTTGAAACGTATTTGGGGTAAGGTAAAATATACCAGCACACCCACAACATCTACCATGGATGCCTTGGCTGGCTTCCTTGGTTACGAAAATTGGCGCTCTTTTGTAGCGCATCAACATCCTGTAACGCCAACAGAAGAAACACCTCTTAAAGCGGTCGCTTCCCATACTTCGCGCTATCGATCAGGCATTATGTGGTTGGGTGCTATTGCCTTGCTACTATCAGCAACCTGGGCTTTTATTTATAAAAAAAACAGACAAGTAGCTCCAGTAAAAGCCGATTCCCAATTGGCAGCAACAGAATTTACCTTTAGCAGTAAACCTGTAGCCCGAGGTCTTCCCAATTCGGTCATTTTTACCTATGATGCCACCAAATCTCCTACAGACTCTGTTTTTATACAACAGAACTGGGATCCTATGAGGCGTAAATTAGTAGATAAAAATGGTCATACGCATACCTCCATTTACTATGAACCCGGACATTACAATGCCAAACTCGTCATCGGGAATCAGGTCGTACAAGAACATTCTTTATTGGTTCCAACGGATGGTTGGTTAGGCACCATCGACCATTCGCCCTCACCAATTTATCTTAATGTTGCAGATTTTATAAAAAAAGATCAACTGGATCTCTCTAAATCTGTATTGGAAAAACACAAGCTGGATCCTTTAACGGAACGGGTAGGTGTAAAGTACTATAACGTTGGAAATTTTGATCCCATCCCCATCAATGATTTCTCTTTCAGTGCACAGATTAAGAATACTGCAGAAGCAAATAGCGATCCCTGCAAACGTGCAGGTATAGGGCTTTTTACCGAAACTATGCCGATATCTTTTCCCTTATCTATTAAAGGATGCGTGTCTGACCTAACGGTTGCCAGTGTAGATGGTTTTTTCTCCGGAAAAGAGCACGATCTGTCTAAATTTGGCACCGATCTTTCACAGTGGGTAGATGTAAAATGCGTAGGCACCGACAAGAGCATTCAATATTATGTTAACAATGAGCTTGCTTATGAGGCACCGTTAATTTCTGACACCCTACATGTGTTAGGAATGGTGTACGGTTTTTCGGGTGGCGGTTCCGTCAGAAACGTGCGCCTTTCCAGTGCCGATAAAATCATTTTCCAAGCCTTTTAAATAAAATCGCTTCTTTCTCCATTGAATGAAAAAATAATAATAAAGTCATATGAACAAAACAAAACAGTTTCTCTTAGGAGTGCTTTCTTTAGGTAGCATCCAAATAACGGCCGCACAGAGTCTGGAAAAGATGCAATGGTTCAATGAGCCTGAACAGTGGGAGATAAAAAACAACGCGCTTGTCATGAGTGTTACTCCACAAAGCGACTATTGGCGCATTTCGCATTACGGCTTTACAGTAGATGATGCCCCTTATTACTATACCACCTATGGCGGTGAATTTGAAGCGAAAGTAAAATTAACTGGAGATTACAAAGCGCGGTTTGATCAAATGGGTTTAATGATCCGTACAGACCATGAAAATTATATCAAAACTGGAGTCGAATTTGTAGATGGCAAATTAAATGTCAGTACGGTGGTTACCCATCATACCAGCGACTGGAGTGTAAGCCCGCTTGATAGAATTCCTCCCTTCATCTGGATCAAAGTAATTCGGCGTTTAGACGCACTGGAGGTCTTTTATTCGTTTGACGATAAAACCTATACAATGTCCCGTAATGCCTACCTCAAAGACAATCACCCCGTGATGATTGGCTTGATGGCCGCCAGTCCTGACGGTGGGGGTTTTGAAGCAACGTTCGAGCATTTTCAAGTGAAGCATCTACCCGACCAACGACGAGTAGAGTGGTTGAAAAAAAATGTTGAATAGCTTACGTAAAAAATCAACAATCGATCTAAATAAGTCCAAATGTACCCATTCGGACGATTCCTAGGTTGATAATTCGTTTTCTTGCCAAAAATTTAAGCAGAAAACGATATGAAAACAACACCTTTAAAGAACAAAATCTGGCTCGGCCTGGCCTTTGGATTGGTCTGTGGCACCAGTTTCAGACGCTTATTCCTAAAATATTTTTCACCTTGGATTCCGCCCAGTCTGATTATTGCTTTTGCCTTTTTATTCCTTTTGATAGGCCTCGTTTTACCCTACATTTGGCATGCACGCGAAAAAAAGGGAACCATCGATAGTTATCGGTTAAAAGCAACACTCGAATACTTGTTGATTTATGCACTGGCCCTGGATTTAAGCATGTTTGGCTGGCATAAAATTGAGGGCCTGCAAATGATTGTACCTTTAGGCTTGTTAGATACCCCCTTTAGCGAATTTTCCGGAGAGAGTCTCGTTTGGGCATTCTTCAAATATTCCTATCCCTTCACCGTATTTATAGCTCTATTGCAATTAGCCACCGGCGTCCTGTTGCTCTTTTCTAGAACCAGGCTTCTGGCATTCATATTGGCCGTACCAATGCTGGTTTTTATTAGCTTACTGGATTTCTTTTACCAGATGCCTATCGGTGTTTTAATACACGGTATGATCTTACTCATGGGTGTTTGTTATTTACTCTCACAAGATTTTTACCGCTTTAAAACGTTTATTCTACAACCCATACAGGGTCTTAGCGTTTTGCCAAACGTTAACTTTTTCAAGTGGGTTGCCCGCCTATCCTTATTGGCCTGGCCGCTTCTTTTTTACTGCATCTACGATTATCCGGATAAACATCCACAGCTCACAGGAAAATATAGTGTGCAGCATTTAACGGTAAACAATAATCATCAAGAGGCAATCAGTCCGAAAGACAGTGTGTTAACCAAGGTTTATTTAGATCTGGATGATGAAGTAGTGTTTGACTTCAATGATTATCGATACCGGTACATCGGTCAATACACCCTAGACGAACAAACCGATTCCATTCAGATTAAGTGGAGGTACCCCTCTGATAGTGTAGCGCCTTTTATCGGTAAGCTTTTTCAAGAAAAGGGGCAACTGGTACTCCAAGGCAAGATTGGGGAAGACCGATTGAAAATGATCTTAGCGAAACAAGTACCTTAGAAAAGCGGCATATCAAAAAGGGAAAGATTTTCTGTTCAAAAAACATACGCTATCGGGCAGCCAATTGTTCTGTTAACTGCTGAACGTGACCTGGGGTATGATACCTATTACTCTTACCTATCGAGGCGTCCAAGGATTTTGGACTATCGTTACCTAACAGCCATACTGCTTTATATGGCAGTGTTAAAGGTATTCGAGATATTTTTTCTGGGTTAACGCTTGCATACCTTCTTTACAGTAGGAATGTGCGGGCCACGGCTTTTATTTTCATGTTTGCCACACTGATTCCTATAGTGGATGCTTACGTGGTTTTCCAGGCAAATGGATTTCATAATATGCCCGCTTTCCTGATACATGCGTGTACAGCCCTCTATGGGATTGTGAATGTAATTTTATTATTTAGAGATAACAAAAAAGAGAAATCATTCTCCGCAAAATTATGCGGAGAGTAGTGTCCCTTAGATCCATCGTTTTTTGTAATATTTAGCCCTCCTGCCAGTATAGGGAAGTGCACGTTAAGTGTTGGTAACTTGAGCAACTGTTAAAAAAATTTTTACTTCTCCGCAAAAAGTTAACCCTTCCCTAACTTCTACCTAACATTATTTATAAAGCTTTGCCAGTCCACAATCAGTGTCCAATCAACACTAACATATCATGGTAATATCAAAAATGCAGATGCACATTCAACAGCAAACAACGCGCTTACTTAGCACGCATAAGCTCACTAAAACCGCTTTGATCCTCTTAATGGGGCTCTCTGCCGTTCCTTTGGCAGCACATGAGGGCCGCCCCCGGCAGTTAGTGGCTGCCACAAAATCCCTCCAGCAAACTGTGAGTGGAAAAGTGCTTGACGCCCAGCAATTCCCCATCCCAGGGGTAAGTGTGCGAGAGAAAGGCAATCCCACAAAAGGCACTACCACCAACGAAAAAGGTGAATTTAACCTGAACGTTCCTGCCGGGGCAACCTTAGTTATTTCATATCTCGGTTATGCCGAGCAAGAAGTGCTTATTAGCGATATCAGCGAAGCGATCACTATCCAACTTCAAGAAAGTGCCAATCAATTGGACGAAGTAGTACTGGTAGGCTATCAAAGCCTACGAAGGAGCGATGTAACCGGTTCGATTTCCTCACTGAAAGCAGAAGAAATAAACACAAATGCCCCGAACCTAGGGCAAGGTTTGGTGGGTAAGGTTGCTGGCGTGCAAATTTCTCAGGTAAGTGGCGCTCCTTACGTAACACCAAAAATCCGTGTACGCGGTACAGGATCTATCAATGCGGGCACCGATCCTCTTTATGTGATTGATGGTTATCCCGCGGGCAATGATTTATTTATTAATCCCAACGATATTGAATCCATTGATATTCTAAAGGACGCTGCTTCGGCAGCCATCTACGGGTCTCGTGCTGCCGGTGGGGTGGTCCTAATTACCACCAAAAAAGGCCGTGAAGGAAAAACGCGCATGGATTATGATTATCAGGCAGGTGTAGACCAATTGGCAAAAAAGGTTGATCTGCTCAATGCCAGTCAGTTTGCGCAACTCCATATTGATGGCCATAATGGAGCCTATAAAGACCTTGTTCTCAACAGAGGTGATGTTTGGAATGATGCAATGTACAGCGACGATAACGAAACACGCGTAGCCCGTGTAGGGAACGCTTCTTCCGTAAGCATACCAAGAGAACTTTATGACTTCGCCAATCAACGCTTGATTACGCCTCAATACGATACCGATTGGCAAGATGAGCTTTACCGCAATGCGGTTTTCCAACGACACAACCTTTCTTTCACCGGAGGTAACGATAAGGCCCGCTACTATTTAAGTGGGATGTATCAAAATCAACCAGGTATCATTGTCTCTACAGGGCAAAAAAGAATTAATTTCCGAAGTAACATTGATGCCCAGATCAACAAACGCTTAAAAGTGGGCGCTAATGTCTTTGTAACGGACATCAACAATGAGGAGGTAGAAGAAGGCCGATTTAACCAGGGTCCTATAATGGGTGCCTTGGTTTACGCCCCAATTTTTAGGGCCTATACGGAAACCGGTGAACTGGCCAAGAACGAAATGGCCGCTTGGTCAAGCAATTATGCTTTCCAAACCATCGAAAATCCCGTTGCCTTAGCCAAAGAAACGAATGTTACCCGTAAAGGTACACGAGGCACTTATAATGCCTATGGTATTTTTGATATCATCCCGGAGGCTCTATCGTTCAAAGCGAACCTCGGCTTACAGACCAACCATGAGAAATATGAGTACTACAGGCCTACCAGTTTAAGTAGCGGTATAAATCCGCCCTACTCACCGCAGGCCATCAATGATGCTCTAGCAACCGCTCGCCAAACCAACTACACGGATAAACTGGCTGAGTTTACTTTTAACTATCAAAAAAACTTTGGCAAACATTACCTCAGTGCACTAGCAGGTTATACCGTACAACAAACCAACTATGAGGTGTTAAGCGTATCGGCCAGAGGTTTTGAAAATGATCTAATCCCCGACATCACCGGCGGTGGTACAGATCCAAGTGATTTCTTCTTGAACCGTGGTAACAATAGAGACGCTAATTTTAATAATACCGGAAAAGCGGAATGGACCTTATTGTCCTATCTGGCACGGGCCATTTACAATTACGATAATCGCTATTTCTTAACGGCCTCCTTTCGTACAGACGGATCATCTCGCTTCGGCCCGTTAAATCGCTGGGGTACCTTCCCTTCTGTTTCGGCTGGATGGACTGTTTCCAATGAAGATTTCTATGATAATTGGTTGGGAGCAGGCTCTACATTGAAACTGCGTGCCAGCTGGGGGCTGAGCGGAAATAATAATATCGGTAATTACAACTATCAACAAACACTGGGTACCCCTCAGGGCGTTGTTTTCGGTAACGGTTCTATCGCAACGGGCACAGTCATTGGTGATTTCCGCGATCCTTCTCTAGGCTGGGAGAGCACATCTCAGGTCAATATAGGGGTAGATGTAGCGCTTTTTAATGGCCGACTGTCTTTCATAGGAAACTACTATAATAGCCGCTCTTACGACCTGCTGTTCGAACAACCGATTCCTGCTCTTTCTGGCTCAGAGAAATGGCTCACCAATCTTGAAAATGCGGCTGTCCGAAATCGCGGCTTTGATCTTCAGATAGACGGCCGCGTTATACAGCACCAAAGCTTCAACTTAAATGTAAGCGGTAATTTTAGCCTCAACAGAAATAAAGTACTGGATATGGGCGGTGCCAACACTATTTTATCCATGGGTGCCGAACGTCAGTATGTCACACATATCACGCAGCAAGGCTCGCCTATCGGTATGTTCTACGGCTATAAAGTAATTGGCATGGTAAGAGAGAGCGACATGGTGAACGGAGTAGCACAGGGCATCGCGCCATCTGCATCACAAAGCAATCCGCTAAAGCCTGGCGATCTCTATTTTGAAGATATAAATAACGATGGCATTGTAAACGATGCCGATAAGCAAATTATCGGTAATCCGCATCCCGATTTTACCTACGGCTTCGCCATTTCCGGCAACTATAAAAAATTAGACTTTAGTGCTGCATTTAATGGTGTATACGGCAACGACGTGTTAGATGGCCAGTCGTATTATATCTATAATATGGAAGGATCCGGCAATCAATATGCGGTTGTAGAAAACAGATACCGCTCGGAGGAACAACCGGGCGATGGCTATCATTATCGTGCCTCCCGAGGAGGTACACAGAGCAATAGCACACGTTTGTCTTCTTTCTACCTAAGAGACGGCTCTTTCCTTCGCTGTACCAATATTACCATTGGTTATAGCCTTTCCAATCTGGCACAAAAAACAAATAACGCCATCCAAAACATTCGTTTTTACGCGGGGGTCAATAATCCCTTTACCATTACCAATTATATGGGTTATAACCCAGAGGTTGATTATAATAACGGCTCCAGCTTAACACCCGGGGTTGACTATGGAAAATATCCGCTGGTTAGATCTTTCAACCTAGGAGCACGATTAACTTTTTAATGACAGCGTAGCGCGCAAATAAAAGACAATATCATGATACGTATACAAAAAAATAACCCTTTATATATCGTTAAAAAACAAAGCAGCAAGTGGGGTAAGATAGCCCTGTTAGCGGTTACCCTCTCTTCGGCTGCCTGTAGTAAAGATTTTATCGATAAAAATAATCCCAATCAAATTGATAGGGACGACGCCATCCGATCAGAAAGTGACGTGGTGAATCAGGTGAATGGAATTTATCAGGCCCTTCGAGACGGTAACGTGCTGGGAGAAAACAGTGGTTTGTATACCGACGAACGATCGGATGACGGTGGAAGGGACGACAATCAATCCAATGCGGGTGAACCTTTCCAGTTTAACGACTTCTCCATACTACCGAGTAACTCTTACCTGAAAAGACATTGGCTAGGCCTGTACCAAGCTATCACACGCGCCAATTTTGTGCTGACTGGTATGGAAGATATCCCCTTTTCCAACGAAGAGATCAAAGCGCAACAGCGGGCGCAGGCTTCCTTTCTGCGGGCGCTATTTTATTTTCACCTCGTGCGCAAATGGGGTGATGTCCCCCTTGTTACACGCCCTCTTTCAACGCAGGAAGAAATTAAGGAACATACCTTTCGGGCCAGCCAGGAAACCGTTTATCAACAAATTGTTGCCGATCTAACCGTGGCAGTCAACAGTCCGCTTCCCGAACAACAAACCGGAAACAGCCTTGGCCGAGTATCCCGTGCAGCCGCCAATGCATTACTGGGCGAAGTATATTTAACTATGGCCAAAACCATAGATCCAGCAAACAAACAAAGCAATCTGGAGCAGGCCAGACAATACCTGCTCAACGCGTATAATATGCGTACTTTTAATCGCTTAGCTGATATTCCTTTTTCTGATGTTCTGGATGTGGAGAAGCAGGAAAACAATCCCGAAATTATCTTTTCTGTCGTGAACATTCAGGGTGATCAGAATTTCTCTTCCAGCATTGCAGCCAACAGCCAGGCCGCAGGGGAAACCATCAATTCTAAAAGGCCCGGTTCAGGAGCGGGAACCAGAGTATCGCTCGACCTGGTAAACGATTTTGAAGAAGGCGATTTACGCGGAACTTTCACCGCCAAATTTGCCAACTCGGCGGGCGATTGGTTTTTAACCAAATACCGAGATAACAGTGAAGGCGCAGGAGCAAACGGTTTTGGTGGTAACGACTGGATATTGATACGTTATGCAGATGTTATTTTACAATTAGCAGAGGTCAATGCCGAACTTGGCAACACAACAGAAGCGATTAACTATTTAGACATGGTGCGTACACGTGCCGAGCGGCCCAACTATCAAGAGATGCAGGGCAACACCGTTTATACCAACAAATACCCAACTTTAATGTTGGCTATCTTGCACGAGCGTCGTTCGGAGCTCGCATTTGAACAAAAACGTTGGTATGACCTCCTCCGTTTTTTTAGCACCGATGAGCTGGTAACTTATTTCAAAAGCAAGAAACAAGCAGAATATGGCCGGGCGAACTTAGCCAATTTCAGTACGAAAGACCGTTACTTTCCCATTCCATTGGATGAGTACCGCTTAGATCCTGAGAAAATGTATCAAAATCCAGGTTATTAAATTATAAAGAAGAGGCGGGCAGATCTTTGTCTGCCTCTTTATGCTCCCTATACTAACCGCTTTTCCGCAAACTTTTTACGTACGTAACAATCTGTCCGATATCTTCGGTCGATAATTTTTTCTTCCATGATGGCATTATTCCTTTGCCATTATGAATGATGCTGAAGTATCCTGCTTCGCTGAGCACTGATTTTTGTAAGTTCTTCGCTCCAAAACGTCCTCTTGCACCATCCATACCATGACACTTTGCGCACTTGTTTTCGAAGAGAACTTGACCTTCTTTATTTACCTGCTCATCAGCAGCCAAGGTATGCAAAGAAAACAGTGTGAGCAAAATCGTTGGGATGCTGTAAAACTTTATAAAAGTTGCTTTCATGGTTCTCCCTTTTATATTGATGATACCACAAATTTGAGGAGATCTCCTACCAAAAAATAGAAAAAAAACGACATCGTTTACCTATCCGAACATTCTTACAAAGACGCTAGGTGTTTGCCCTGTAAACGTTTTAAATACCCGTATAAAATGAGATTGATCCGCAAAGCCATTTTCATACACAACTTCATTTGTCTTACCGAGATCTGTTTGGCTAAGTTGCTCTAGGGATGCATTGAATTGGATGATTTTAGCAAACTGCTTGGGTGATAATCCCGTTTCTCGCTTAAATCTCCGCTCAAGCGTCCTACTATTAACGTAGAGGGCAGATGCAATCGAAGAGATACTTTGCTGCCCTTTGGTTTGGATGATCTGCTCAATCACCTGCTTCACCTTAAAATCCAGCTGTTGCTTTTTTTGTTCTAGCAAACCAAACAAAAAATGACTAATAGCTTCTACCTTGCACTCCACCGTTTCATAAGCCAGCCATTCCCTGTTTAAGGAGGACATATTCGCTCCCCGAAAAGCCATTAGATCATAACATCCATCGTTGATCGTCTCGGGATCCACATCGAAAAAGCTCTTAAAGACAAAGGGATAAAGTCTAAAAACGATGAGTAAGTAGGCTCCTTGCATTTTTATCTCGATGGGTTGGATCGTTTGCCCATACAAAAAAGAAATCGGCATCAGTTTATTATGAGGTGTAATAAATAAACCATTTTCCGTTTGCTGGAAAAGTAGACCCGGATATCCGTCTGCGAAAAGAGGCAGGGTTGTTTCTGTAGCAATTTCTTTATCTTCAAAAATCCAAATATCGTTTACAAACAACGAAATCGATGTTGGTGGTGCCATTTTATGAAAACCCTTTGCCTCCATGCGTACAGATTTTATCTATACTAAAATAGAAAAAAAACGCTTATCCATCAAAACGTCTAACCAATGGCTTGTAGATCAATCTTTTTATCGCGCTCATTATATGGAGCACCGCAGCACCTGTTTCCTTCTATTCCTGAGTTAATAAACTAGATAAGCACCCTAGTTCTGCTTTTCTAAATTAATTGATTTGATTTTTTGCTGAGAATTTTATCCACACTCCAAGTAAAGTCAGGGTAATTGCTCAGCAATAAACTAGAAAAGCTTACCACAAAAACCGAATAATTAAAGGGAGCTCTATAGCTCGAAAAAAACAGCATGCTCAAGGCAAAAATGAGCGTTAGCAAAAAGCTACCATAGGCTGCCAGCTTGGTTTTATAGCCAATGATCAATAGTATCCCAAATAACACCTCCGCCGCCAAAGCAATAAAGCCCAAAAAAGAAGCCGCCTGTATCGTTACATAGGGCACTAACGAATGCGTATAGTTTGTAAAATTCTCCCAGTTTCCCCAGCCCACATTTTTATCCCCTGGAGCACCTAACCAACCTATGCGGTCCAGTACCGGTAAAATAAAGCCTATACCTAAAGCATACCGGAGTATCAATTGCGCCAATGAATTTATCCCTTTCATATTTAATATCGTTTGTATGAATATTGAACAAATATATTCGTAAAACATCTATGGTTGACGAACCAGAAAACGATGGGTAAGTAGCCCAGATGATTGTGCTATTTATATAATAATATAGAATCTTGTTATCTATTTTGATTTAAGGGAATTGCTCCCTATTTTCGATAAAATCAAGGCTTAGAAAACCATTATTATGTTACCCAGTTTTTTAAAAGCCGACAGTAATCTGGCTATTTGATTGACGTCACAGCGGGTTCCCCATATGGGATACAAATACGACCGTATACAACGATGAACACGCCTTTCGCACATCCCCTTTCCCGTTATAAAATGCTGATATTTTCGAGGTATTTATACCCGCTACCTGTATTCAGCAACAAAACCCTCTCCTCCGAGGATATCCAAGCTAAGGCCTTTAATTTTTTAAACGCCACCCACAAAGCTGCCCCCTCAGGTGCAAACAGCAGGCCTTCCTTTGCTGCAATCTCTTTTAAAGAAGTTTCCATCTCTTGGTCAGAAATACTGATCGCGGTGCCATGGCTTTCTCTCAATACTCTCAATATCAGTTTATCGGCATATGGTTTTGGCACTCGTAAACCGTTCGCAATGGTAAATCCATTATCGATGAAGTTGGCTGTTTCTTTACCTTGATGAAAGGCCTGTACAATCCCATTACAACTGTCAGATTGTACCGCCACCATGCGCGGTCGATGGCTTCCTATCCAACCCAGATTTTCCATTTCTTCAAAGGCCTTCCATAGACCCAAAAGTCCAGTCCCCCCTCCCGTAGGATATAAAATTACGTCTGGCAGGCTCCAGTAAAGCTGCTCGGCCAACTCATAGCCCATGGTTTTTTTACCTTCCAGCCGATACGGTTCTTTCAAAGTAGACACCTGGAACCATCCGTTTTTAAGGGCATCAATATGAGCCATTTGTCCACAATCAGCAATATTGCCCTCCACCTCAATCAGCTGGGCACCGTATAACCTACATTCGTCTTTAAAAACATGAGGCGTAAGTTTAGGCATGTACACATGTGCTTTTATCCCTGCTCTGGCGCAATAGGCTGCCAACGCTCCACCTGCATTTCCTGCCGTGGGGGTTACAATATCTGTAATGCCCAACTCCTTCGCCTTTGATACCGCGCCGCTAATACCTCGTGCCTTAAAAGAGCCCGTTGGATTACCCGATTCGTCTTTCCAGAGCACCTCATTGTCGCCCACATCAGACAATAGATTGTTTAAACATAATATGGGGGTAAACCCTTCTCCCAAGCTCACAATGTTTGCTTCCCTTAAAACCGGCAGGAATTCGTGGTACCGCCACATCGTGGCCGGACGACCGTCCAAAAGGTCAGCCGGGCCCACTCCTTTCGGAAAGTGATAATCAGCAAACAGAGAGGTACCGCAACCAGGAATCTGGCATACGGTCTGTATTTCTGCAGGATCATACGTTTCCCCGCAAATCGGACATAACAGTTGTTTCAAGAAGGAAAAGGGGTGTACACTATCATCGATCATTTTTAACATATCTACACTTTCTATCATTTAGTTGGGTAAACACCTTTCGTATACTCGCCCCATCTGGATCTGGGATTAACGATTGGTTGTGCAAATATATCCTTAGCTACCAAATGATAATTATACATTTTCGTTATGTGTCATAACAGGAGTGCCGCTCAGCTATATTCTTTATAAAAATCTGTGTGTTATCATTAGGAGATATTCATAAAACAACAATATATTCACACTCATTTAGGAATTTTACAATAAAATTTATTGCTAGCATATCTCAAAACGATATAAAAAAACGTATTATTGTTATATTATCTAGTAATAAAGTAAAATATTGAAAACAACAAACAACCCTCAGCACTGCATTTTCATCTACTTTTTTACGCATTAACAACAACACCATTTAGTGAATTTGCCATGTTATCGCTAAGTCATCAAGTATTTATGGAGGTCGCCTCTAATCTTAGCTTTTCCAAAGCCGCCAAGGCTTTGTATATCAGTCAGCCTGCCATTAGTAGGCATATTAAACGTTTAGAGGAGAAGTATCGCTTTGCCCTTTTTGAACGATATGGGAATAACATCCGTTTAACCCCTGTTGGCGAAAAAATATTTTCGTATCTCTCAGAAGCAAAAGAAATACAAAGAAAAATTGAATTTGACATCAGTTCCTTAAAAACACAATGGGCTGCAGAAGGAAATCTTAAACTTGGCGCCAGCACGACCGTTGCGTTATACATCGTTCCGCCCCTACTCTCTAATTTTCTAAAAAAACTCCCCAATGTCTATGCCCAGGTTATAAACCGCAATACCGAAAATATCATCACCGCTTTAACAAACAAGCAGATAGACCTAGGCATAGTGGAGGTTGAAAATAAATTGAATATGTTTCAATATGAGTATTTTACGTCCGACAAAGTAATCGCCGTGTGTTCCCCTTTTAATCCAATAGCAAAACAAGGCAAATCATTGGAAATCAATCAACTCATTGAATTACCCATTGCCCTTCGAGAGAACGGTTCCGGTACACTCGCCGCGATCAGCAGAGAATTGAAGCAGCTTGGTATATCCATCTCTCAATTAAACACAAAAGTACGGTTGGGTGGTACAGAGGCTCTTAAAAACTACATATTGGCTGATTTAAGTGTCGGCTTTCTCCCCCAAAAAGCTGTTACGAGAGAATTAGCCCAAGGAGAGCTCATCGAACTTTCTGTTCCTGATCTGGAAATAAAACGGGATTTTTTCTTTGTAAAAAGAAAAGGAGAAGATTTTGATTTAACTAAAAAATTCATTTCCAGCTGCAAAGCCGCTTTAGCTGGAAATATGTAAAGCCATTGGTTAAAAAGTGTTAAACAACTGATTATATCTTTTTTCCTGAGCTTTCCCTCTTTTTACTTCTTTCTTTCTATTGTGCTCAGCTAAGAGGTGTCGCCTGTTCTATTTGAGCTTTATACACATCTTTCTTTTGCCGTTTTAAGAGAATATTCCGCCACTTCATAAAGGGAAATTCAATAAATCGGTTGATGACAAAAGCTACCATAATCGTACAACAGGCACATATAAGGACTCTCCAATTACTATCATTTGGGATACCAAGTGCATTAAGAGGTGTTTGAACTAGCTCATTAACCATTTTGTGACAGAGATAAATACTATAAGATAAAGCAGCAATAATGGCACTGAATCTCCATCTGATACGATATAAAAAACACGAAGGAAAGATAGCGCCAAACACCATACACCCAAAAGCCAAAGCCAACAGAGGATAGCCAAGGAGGGTTGGCCAAAAATCAAGTCGGTCATTTTCCAAAAAAAAGTACGCTAGAAAGATCAGTCCCACACCCATCACAAACAATGCGTTACCATACTGGCTTAGTTGCTTCGTTAACTTTTGCGAAAAAGTAACCAGTGCAGCGATCCCAACTCCAACAATTAATCCGTCAAATCGGTTGTAGGTTGGATAATAAACCCATTTATTATAAGCGACAAACCTACCATCGGTAATGTCATGAACATAATAGGGTTCTACAAAATACATCCAACTTAAACCACGAACAAAGAAACCTAGGAAAAACACACTAAGCAGAAGATAAAACCCCTTCTTAAAATGCCCTTTTTCCACACTAAAGCTTATGGCTACAGGAAGCAAAAGATAAAACTGTTCTTCAATGCATAAAGACCACGCGTGCGAAAAAGATCCCTCGCTTCCGAAATCAAGATCAAAATTCTGGGTAAAGGTAACAAACTGCCAAAATGGGGCAATTCCTTCCCGCTCTCTTAAAAAGGGAAATAAAAAATAGAGAAATACGATGAAAAAATACGCCGGCAAAATGCGCAGAGCTCTACTGATATAGAAGTGTTTAAAGTCAATAAAACCGTCGTCCTTTATTTGCCGAAGCAACTGTTCACCTATCAAAAAACCGCTCAGAACGAAAAAAAGGTCTACCCCGGTCCAACCAAACCGACCAATTGCATCTACCCATAAAGGTCTCTCATAGGCTCTATAGTGACACAAAAACACCAATATTATTGCCGCAGCCCTTAAATGATCGAGTCCGGCCAAGTGTTTACCTTTTGTATCTGATAGTCTTTCCCAATAATTCATAAGATTGTTGGTTTTCGGTTCTTCTGTAAGATGTCAATAAAGATGCAATATAACCTCTATGACTTGATTTAACAAAAATACCATTTTCAGTAGCAACCTTCAGCTCCTTCATTTAATTCAAAAAACTGCCCTAGAAAGAAATGTCCCCTTGCTAAAAACGACAATTTATATGATCTTTATGGCGATAAAATCATATGATACCTTTTAACGATCTTTTGTTTTTTGCTTTAGCTGCACTTGCACTGGTGATTAGTCCAGGTCCAAACATGATTTACTTAATCTCTAGAACGCTAACACAAGGACGAAAAGCGGGATTAACATCCCTTGCTGGCGTCATCTGTGGTTTCCTTTTCCACATCATTATGGTATCTTTCGGACTAACGGCCATCCTTTTTGCCGTACCCTTTGCTTATACTATCCTGAAAACATTAGGTGTTTTTTACCTTTTATATTTGGCATTTCAGTCCATTAGACCTAACGGTAAAAATATATTTGAGACAGATGCTCACCTGCCATTTGACAAGCCAGGAAAATTATTCAGTATTGGCTTTCTAACGAATGTTCTTAATCCGAAGGTAGCGGTATTTTACTTATCCTTTTTCCCACAATTTATAAAACCCATATATGGTTCCATCATGGTACAGAGCTTACAGCTTGGGATTATACAGATAATGGTGAGTTTCAGTATCAATCTTATCATCGTGCTATCTGCCGCAAAAGCGGCTGCCTTTTTTGCGAGAAATCCTACCTGGGTAAAAATCCAAAAATGGTTCATGGCGAGTGTACTCACGGGTTTGGCTATTAAAATGGCTTTTTCAAAAGCGAAATAATAATATATAAATAGATAACAACAAATGAACATCCTTCTTTCTCCCATTATCTATGCCGGGGATCTCCTGAATATTTTTGGTAACGATCGTCTGATTATTGTTGATGCTTCTAATGGCCGGTATTCAAAAGAAAACTATCAGCAGCAACATGTTAAGGGAGCGCTATTTGTTGATCTAAACACTCAGCTCTCCGAGATCAAAGAAAATCTATCCAACGGCGGCAGACATCCGCTGCCTACCCTTCAACATTTTTCAAATACATTAGCCGCCTTTGGCATTTCCCAAAAAAACCATGTGGTTGTCTATGATGACAAAAACGGGGCAAATGCCGCTGCCCGCTTTTGGTGGATGCTCAAGGCTGCTGGACACAACAAGGTACAGGTTCTAAATGGCGGTCTGCAAGCAGCGGAAAAAGCAGGTATCCCCTTACGTTCTGGACAGGAAACCATTACCCCTTCGACATACCCTTTAACCAAATGGCAATTACCTGTTGCTGATATAAATGACGTTACACACTATATACAAGAGAAAAATCAAATCGTTTTGGATGTCCGCGATAAAGATAGGTATGAAGGCTTAAATGAACCCCTGGACCCCATCGCGGGGCATATTCCCGGAACGATAAATATTCCTTTTTCAGAAAACTTAGGGGCGGGGGGTTTGTTCAAATCTCCGGAAGAACTTAGAAAAAAATACGAGCCACTATTTCAAGGAAAAGACCCCAAAGATATTATTGTCCACTGCGGCTCGGGCGTAACAGCTTGCCATACTCTTTTGGCGCTTGATTACGCAGGCTTGGGAATACCCAAACTTTACGTAGGTTCCTGGAGCGAATGGAGCAGAAACAATAAACCAATCGCTACCGGGGAGAAATAGCCCCATTAGCATACACCTCAATAAACATCGCCGGCGCGTTATCTGCCTTTTCAAAAGAAGCTACCTCTTCGTTCGCTTCTTTACTGTACACTTCTCCTGGCTCTTTGCTCAGCGAGAACGTTAGCACATTGCTAAATTCGCCCAATCTACCCCAGGCATCTACCCATTCCAGCACAACAATCAACTCCCGTTCAATGGTCAGAGAGTATTTATCCAAATCAATGCTTACCCATTTCTCCTTTTTGCTTGAACGAATAATAATATCCTCATTAAGAATGGAGGTGTCTGGTTGATGGTTTTTAACCGTTAAGAAATTTAAACGAAAAGCAACGCTATCCCACTCATTGTCATTGATTCTAAAGTTAAACGATTTAATTTTTGTTGCTTTTTCTGGATTAATGATTAAAACACCTCTCATTCTCCCTCTACTGCTTTCAAAATCACCCCATCCTGTTCTCCTACCTCCTGCCTTAACATATCCTAATTTGTTAAATTTTTGCTTGCCTATCTTGATGCTTACTGTATCCATGCGGAAAGATATGGGAAGAAGTTTTACCGTATGTCTTTTGCCAACATCCACCTTCTGCACCTCATAAATCTTTGCTTCATACCCGAGTGAACTAACTTTAATTTGAGTGGAGTTGTTTGTTGAAGGGATTTTCAATGTAAATTTTCCGTCTCTCGAGGCAATTGTTCTATTATTTTCGCCTTCTAATATTATGTTTGCATAGGGAATACTCTTTCCCGTTTTTTCGTCAATAATTGTTCCCTGAATCGTTTGTCCAGACGCATATGAGCATATACCAACGAACATCCACAAAAGTATTCTAAAGGTCTTTAGCATTGGTAAATATTTAAAAGAGATAAACCCTTTTAAATATAGATTGAAAATTTGATGATAACAAGCCTACCTTTTCATACAGGGTTCTTTTCCGAACCTCCTTTTTGTATGTATATGCCGTCACGCTTCTTCAAAATAACCTAAAATTATTAGCTTTGTTCTTGAAAAGAAAACACAAACTATCTGAGAAAACAACGATAAATCCCTCCTTTTATAGAAGATAGCCCTGCTTTCAAATGCAATAGCTCAGGAGGTTTTTATAATAAAAAGATGCGCCTGCTGCTGGTTACTGACCAGCGAAAAATATTTTATCTATTATAGAACAGGCTCTCAGCTTGAGCACTATAAAACAGGAGGGGCTTCATAGCGTGTTAGAAAGAAAATAAACGACAAAACCAATTTATAGTACAATGAAAATAGAAGCCCATAAAATAAACAACGCGGAGATTGCTGAAGTACTCTCGAATGATATCATTATCAAAACGAGCGAAGACGGATTGGATTTGTTAGGTAATTTATATTATCAAGGTTTTGACAAAATTGTCATACATGAGAAAAACATCATTCCCACATTCTTTGACCTGAAGAATGGAATGGCTGGAGAAATCCTTCAAAAGTTCTCGAACTATCGCGTCCGACTGGCAATCGTTGGTGACTTCAGTAAATATACCAGCAAAAGTATGAACGATTTTATCTATGAAAGCAATAATGCTAAGCATATAAATTTTGTGGATTCTACCAATCAAGCCTTAAAAATACTTGGAGAGATATAAGTTCATTTCAAACCGAGAATTGTTACATTCCCACTGCAAACAATTAACGTATAAATAGCATTCTTTTAGAGATACTTTGCAAAGCATAAAACATGGAGGTTATCTGCTTATGGAATCGCGCAGAATATTTCTAAAACAAGCTTTAATCACGGCCGCGGCCGCGGGAATAAGCCCCTTGGCGGCCAACGTTGCAGCGGTATCCCGTGCGGATGCAACGATCACAAAAGTAGCTACAAACGATTTGAAAATGACAAGAACAAACTTTCAGTTTCCCGAAAAATTTGGTTTAGGCGGTGTTGGTTTAGGTAACGCCTGGCATATTAATACAAACGAACAAATAGCAGGAACACTAAACGCCGCTTGGGATGCGGGTATACGTTACTATGACACCTCCCCCTTTTACGGGTACGGCCTGAGTGAACGCAGACTTGGCCATTTTCTTTTTGAAAAGAATAGGTCGGATTTTTTGATTTCTACAAAAATAGGTCGGATTTTTGAAGCTGATCCGTCGTTTAAACCCGACCCGGATGATCTGTGGAAAGGACAACTCAATTTCAAATATCGTTTTGACTATTCGGCAGAAGGCGTTAGACGTTCGGTGGAGGATAGTTTACAGCGACTTGGATTATCTTCCATTGACATGATATTAGTACATGACTTATCTCCGGATACATCTGATTTAGGTGAAAAATGGGTCGATCAATTTGAGATTGCCAAGAAAGGCGCTTTTCCGGAATTAACGAAGATGAGGGAAGAGGGTATCATCAAGGGATGGGGACTTGGAGTAAATACGCCGGAACCAATATTAAAGGCCTTGGAGGTTTCAGATCCGGACATTATGCTGGTAGCAATACAATATACACTGTTTGACCATAAAAACGCATTAAACCATGTCTTTCCGGAAATGGAAAAAAAGAAAGTGAAAGCGATTATCGGAGGACCCTTGAATGCTGGATTTGCAGCAAATAGAGATCGTTGGAATTATGGAAAAGGCATTCCGGATGAAATGTTGGCCAAAAGGGAAAAGATAAATGCCATTATCCGGCCTTACAATGTGAGCCTTTCTACCGTAGCCTTGCATTTTGCAGCTAATCATCCCGTTGTTGGATCCGTTATACCAGGAGCAAGCAAGCCAGAGCAGGTTAAAGAAAATATACAATCCTTTAAACAACCAATACCCGCCGATCTGTGGAATGAGCTCAAGGAAGCCAAGTTGATAGAAGAGAATGCGCCTGTTGGTTAGTAAAAACCCACAGGCATTTCCTTTTTATGTTCTAAATTAAATCCTTTACCTTTAGCATTAAACAATATTATGATGAATAAATCGGCTTATTTAATGCTAAGATTAGCGATCGGTCTTAGTATGTTTGGTCACGGACTGGTAAGGTTACCCAAACTCCAAACGTTCAGTGATGGCATGCTTAAAGAATTTTCAAATTCTATGTTGCCCCAGGCCTTGGTGCTACCATTTAGTTACGTATTGCCCATGGTCGAATTTTCAGTGGGTCTTTTGCTCCTACTAGGTTTGTTTACACGAATGGCTTCGTTGGTTGGAGCCATCACTATGCTCTTTCTTATTTGGGGCACTTGTTTAATTGAAAACTTTGGAGCTTTGCCTTCACAATTCATTCATGTTTTCTTTTTTGCCGTTTTATTACATTTTGCGAATAGTAACTCATTGGCTATTGATCTATTCATAAAAAAAACCAAGTAGTCGCATAAACCGGCCAATACCTCCACTTTTCCTAGAGTGTAAACCAATAAGTAAGCTTAAAACAAAAGAAAGCTATATTTACAAAATGCTCATATATACTTCGTAAGACAGCAAACGGTGAACTACTATGATAAAAACCATACAAAATAATAAGATAATACTCCTTTTTTGGATAACGTCTCTTGGTTTAACTGCTCGCGCCCAAGAGACCGTTCCTTTCTCCTTAACGAGTTCAGGACACATAATCATATCGGCCAAAGTTGATGGTAAAGAGGGAAACTTTATATTTGATACCGGTGCCGGGCAGAATTTATTTTTCGAATTATTTGCCGAAAAACTCCAAAAAAAGAATTCCCATCATTTTTTTGTCGGACACCGGGCAACGGGTGAAGCGATCAGACTTCCCGTATATGAATCTAAGTTACTGTCGCTAGGCGATAAAGAATTTAAAAGTCAGCTATATAGTACCTTTGATATAAATATTGATGGTATTGACGGCATATTATCTATACAAGCTTTTGAAAATACCCCTGTGATCATTGATTATGAGCGAAAAGAACTCTCCTTTAAAACCCTTACCGAGTATGAGAAAAAGCATTTTATCGAAATCCAGACGGCAGACTATGCGGGTAAAGCCCTGGATATATTCACCACGGTTAAACTAAACGATAAAATTACCATACAAGTGCTTCTAGACTCAGGAGCTGGCTCTAAATCCTTTTGGATAGACGCGAGCTTAGCCAAGCTAGTATCGGTCGATCTCGCTGATATCAAATCAGTAGAAAAGAAAAGTGAATTTGATGCTACCAAAATTATAAAAACATATAAAAGTACCCTCTTAAACCTCTCTACTGAAAATGGTTTAGCACGTATCGATAATCCATCGGTAAATTTTGTTGAAGGTTTACTCTACGAAGGTAAAATGAGTACTGATTGGCTCGGAAAGAAAATAGCTATCAGTATTCCAGATAAAAAAATTTATCTCCTGAAATAAATTTCTAAAAACTCTTTCATCTAATTTTTATGCCTGTTGACATAAGGTTGTCATTCTCCCCTTTTATTTTTATGAAACCGAGATGTAAATAATATTGACACATAGGGGAATGGTTATTTACATCGAGCTCTCATCAACCAATAAAAAAGAAATAAATAGATGAAAATAATTTCCGGAAATTTAAACAGAGTAAGATGGAAACAAAAGATGGAAAACAAGCTGTATATGCAAAAACAAGGGATGACTGGCGGCAATGGTTGCATCAAAACAGTCTATCTGAAAAATCAGTTTGGCTGATTCTCTACCATAAGAAAAGTAACATCCCTTGTATCAATTTAAACGATGCTACAGAAGAAGCGCTTTGTTTCGGTTGGATCGATAGTTTGGCAAAAAAGAGAGATTATGAAAGTTTCTACTTGACTTTCTCGCCACGTAACCCCAAAAGCAAATGGAGTAAACCCAATAGAGAACGCGCAGAAAAGATGATAGAAAAGGGATTGATGACCAGCCGGGGACAACAACTTATTGATATAGCAAAGAGCACGGGAAAATGGAATCCTATGACAGTAGCGCCCTACAAATGATCCATTATTAGCTAAATGAAAATAAAACTAACCATCATAAACCATTAATCCTTTGCAATACCAACAATAAATGTCGTCACCTCAAAACTACTCCGCGCCGGGGCTTTCTCTCCAGGTACAATTAACCGGAATGGCCCACGACCATCTTGAATCGGACGGCCATCCATCTGATCAGCCAAAATCACTACCCTTTCCGTAAAGGAACTATCTAATTCAGCGAGCGAAAATAGCACCTGATAACCATCTGCACATTTTACCAATAGGTATTTGCTTAGGTTTTCACCACGCAGCTGCCGACCAAGGGTTACACCCGCTGTATCCAGTATATCGGTTACCGGCACCCCTTCATAAACATGTGAAGTCCCTTCCCTATCGATTAGAGTGGCCTTGGCTCGTTTCATCTTAAGAAAGTCAGACGACTCTAATGTCAGTTTGCGTTGCACTTCCCCTTCAATACTTACCGACGGCTTTGTTTGTGCCATTGAAACCGTGTTACCAAAGTAAAAAAGGATCGCTAAAAAGATTCCCAATTTGACTATCCTAGCAAATGTGTGATAAAAATTAACCATCGTATTAATTATTTAAAAAAGGGTCTGAAAAAAGAGGGTTATGAACAAAACCCGAATCAGTTAGAAGATGTAAAAAATGAACGATATCTTTTTTCTCCTGTTCTGTAAATCGAAACCCATGGGTTTTCGCATCTAACTTGCCTATCTGCAAAAACGGGCTCAATGTTTGGCTTGTTTTAATTCCGTCGCTATAATGATCAATCACTTCTTCGAGACTCGTAAACCTGCCGTCGTGCATATAGGGCGCAGTTAATGCAATATTGCGGAGTGTAACCACCCTGAACCTACCATTATCTGCGGGCAATCCGGTAAAAATACCTCTTCCTATATCCTGAGTATTCACATCCAAACCATTATTATGGAATAGCTCCGAAAAAGTTTTTGGCCCACCGTGACAGTGCCCACATGTAGCTTGCCTTGTCATGTTACCCTGATCATCACTACCAAAAAAAAGCGCTATACCTCGCAATTCAGAAGCTGTTGGTTGATAGTCTCCCTGCAAATACTGATCGTATCTGGAATTGGCAGAGATCAACGTTCTTTCAAATTGTGCCAAGGCATAAGTAATATGTTGCCCTGTAATTTTATCCGTTCCAAATGCCGCCTTAAACTTTGGTGGATATACAGCAATCGCCTGAAGTTTCTGAGCAGATACTTCCACCGCTTGCCCCATTTCGTGAGGATCCGTCAAGGGTATTAGCGCCTGATGCTCTATTCCTTTCACCCTTCCGTCCCAAAAAAAATTGTTTACCCATAATAGATTTACCAAAGCCATGGCATTGCGTTTCGTAGGAACACCATCTGTCCCTTCGCTGAATCTTTTCCCATCTGTAAATGCCAATTTTTGCTGATGGCAGGTACCGCATGAAACATTCCCATTTGCCGATAACGCTTTCTCATAAAACAACATACGTCCCAAAGCCACTCCTTCCTCGGTTAACGGATTGGCCTCATTTTCATAAATTTTATTGCCAAAATAAGACGGATAATCGAGCTTTTTACCTTGCTTATCCATCTTTGAATCGGCTTTTTGAAATGCACTCTGCATCAGCATGGAAAAAATAATAAGCACTGTAAAGACGCTCGTTTTATTCAAAAACTTATTTTCTATCTTCCTTGATTTTTCCACTGCGTTCTTATTCTCCTATAATCAATACCTAAATATCAAATTTGCAAAATAATTTCTACCTGCCTCCGGATATCCCTCCGCCAAGGCATAATTCCTATCCGTTAGGTTATTAACCCCGCCCTCCAATGCTATTTTTTTCCACAAAGGTACCGCCGTTCTTATATTGAACAATGTAAACCCGCCTGTAGTGGTGCCGTAACTAGTACTATATCGTGTACTATTATATTCTACATTTGCTTGCAAAGACCATTTATCAGTAAGGCCATATTGGGCAAACCCAAATAACTTATGCGTCGGAACATTGATAAAGTATATATCAGGATTTGTTTTATTTTTCATATTTATATAGGTATAGTTAGCTCCAACATTCCACGAATGTATAGTGTAATTGGCTCCCAACTCCAACCCTTTGTATCTTGATGCGCCGGAATTCTGTAACTGGCTTAGCCATATTTCCTCCGCCGGATCATATTGTACGTTATTAATGCTAAGGATAGTATTATGTATATCGCTGTAAAATACCGCGGCATTTACATGCAAAGCATCTAAAAAAATACCACCGTAACCCAATTCATAATTGACCGTATATTCAGCCCGAAGATCCGGATTTGGAATAGCTGCCCCCATGCGGTAGGAATAACGGTCTTTGGTTGTAGCAAACCTAGTTTTTCGCGCTACTGAGAGGTTAAACGTATGTATATCGCTTAGTTCATATATCATTCCTCCCTGAATATTATAAGCATTGTTTCTGTTTGAAGGATAGTCGCTGATTTCATTACTTCCACTATCATAATCTTGAGCCTCTATACTACCTCTATGATTAAAGCTGAACCCAGTAAGTAATTGCAAAGCATTCGTGATGTGAAACGTGTTTTCCAAACCAATGGTCACTGTCTCATCTGACATCGTCCGCCGGGGCTCTCCTTCATTATTTTCACGATGCACATCCTGTTTATATTGTAAAGTTGCTTTTATAACGTCTCTATTTTCCCACAGATTTTTTCCATATTCAGCAATTCCGCCGAAGGTGTAATCATTATAATGGCTTTCAAAGGCATACGGCCTTGTCATACTGGAGTAGCTCACATCATCATAAGAGTTTAGCTGATTCTTGAACACATCGTAATAAAATCTTGTTTTTACATATTGTGTTTCATCGATGATATTATTGGAAATAAAATATAAACTCTTTTTATCCCAATAAGGCCATTGCCAGTAGCGTGGCTGCCGAAGTAAACTATTAGATGCATCAGTACCTGCATAAACCGGAGATCCTTTTTCTCCATGTTGATAGGTATAGCTCAATGCGTATTCCGATAGGCTATCGGGCGTATAACCAAGCTTCAGTGCATATTTGTCATCTCTAGTATAGGAGTTACCGCGTACACCTCCATCTTCCGTTGGTACCGATATAAAATCATCGGATAGAGGAATGAAGTTTCTCTTCAATTGAGAAATACTTCCCTGCACATAAAATTTACCTAAGTTACTGCCAATATTTATATTACTGCGATAACCACCCGATAGCCACCCTGAAACAACCTCTAATTCAAAGTCATCAATAGGTCTTCTCGTCACCAAATTTATAGCTCCTCCCATAGCATTGGGACCATACAGTACAGAAGTATATCCCTTTGAGACATTAATTTCGGCCAGATCAAAGGTAGTGAAACGGCCAAGATCGGCATAGCCATCATACGGTACATATACCGGAATCCCATCAATCAATATAGGCACCTGCCTGAGGTCAAATCCCCGCAAATAAATCATCGCCTCGTTTCGGGGTCCAACATTTGATAAAGTTATGCCCGGTAGTAAATTTAAAGCTCGGGACACGTCCGTCTTGGCAAATGCTGTCATTTCAGCACTATTTATTTTTGATCGCATCACCCTTTCCTGGTCGGCAGTCACCACTACTTCCCCCAGTCTAAAAACATGGCTTTTCATTGTATCTCTTTCGGTAGTTGGAGAGGAATTCTGCCCGTAGGATAATTTAGTCAATAGTATACACGTAAGTAGCAGGACGGTTGATTTCATAATTTGGTATCGTTATTTATTTAAAAACACAACGGTAAACAAAAAAATACATTAAATCTTGATATCGCTTTCTTCACGTTCAAGAAACTGCTGTAACCTTATCTGCAATTGCAGATAATTCCTGATGAGTTCCTTTGCCTTGTCTGATAGGAATGATCCTCCACCATGCTCTCCACCGGTACTTGTTACAACAAACTGATGGCCTGTTACTTCATTTAAACGGCTAACTATTTCCCAAGCTTTTTTATAAGACATTTTCATCTTCTTCGCGGCTTGGTTGATAGATCCTGTTTCCTCTATCAATTCCAGCAATGTGCAAGGCCCAGGTCCGAAACATTTTATACCTTCTATTTCTATCCAGAGTTTACTTTTCAGCTTTATACTTGATTCATCCATCGTTATCTCCTATCAGACGTATTTAATATCCAGTATCAAACTTTATATTTACCGATGCTATAAAAATAAAAAATTTATTCTATCTTTCTGATTTACAGATTTTTTTTGTGCTATTTTAATCACTTTGACTTACGGAAAAACGACTCTTTTCCGATATAACGCGATCAATTCCTAAAATCAGATTCTCTTTTCTTTGGTTAGGTCAAAAAAAGACAAAAGCCCATAAATTATACAATCTAAGGGCTTTTGTCTATATTTATCTGTCGGGATGGCCGGATTTGAACCGACGACCTCCAGCACCCCATGCTGGCGCGATACCGGGCTACGCTACATCCCGAACGTTTTGGGACGACAAACTTATATAAAAATTTAGTTATTCACAATATCTACTATATATAAACCTTTCGGATAAATACAATACCAAAGCCCGCACTGCAAGCCATCTACAGCGCTGGAACCAAACGCTTTCTCCAGTCATCTCTTCTAGTCAATTCGATAAAAATACCATTATAAATACCGTAAAAATTTAATAAAATACATATTATATTCTCTCAGAAAAAAAATCAATTTAATAGATCAGCAGATAATTGCCTCCTAATATTTATCCATAAACATTGTACCTTTGTAAAAAACTAAAATAAATGCCCCTTTCTACTATAAACTTCTTTACGGAAGATATTTCCTATACTTTAAAGCATAAAACAGCTATTAGAAAATGGATAAATGACGCCATTACAAACAACAAATTAAAAGTTGGAGAAATCAGCTTTATTTTCTGTAGCGACGAATACCTTCACAAGATAAATGTGGAATATCTAAATCATGATACCTACACAGATATTATCACTTTTGATACCAGTGAAAATGATGACACCATTGCCGGTGATATCTTTATCAGCATAGAACGTATAAAAGAAAATGCCATTAAATTTAATACTGCAATTGCAGATGAAGTACATAGGGTAATCATCCATGGTATCTTACATCTGTGTGGATATTTGGATAAAACCAAGAAAGATAAAGAGTTAATGACAGCTAAAGAGAATGAATATTTAAGTAAAAGAAATTTCTGAAAATAAAAAAGGGAAGCTAGCGACGCTAGCTTCCCTTTTTTATTTTCCTCTATTTTTAATCTCTTGATCTTAACAGGAAACTGGCATAATATACCAAGGTGGCTAAAGCGGATAGGGCAGCTACAACATAAGTCATCGCGGCCCACCACAGTGCATTTTTTGCACCATCATGTTCTTCTCTACTCGCCATGATACCTTTATTCGTTTCTAACCAAGCTAAAGCTCTATTAGAGGCATCAAATTCTACCGGCAAGGTGATAAAACTAAACAATGTGACCAATGACAACGCTGCAACACCAATGGCTAATACATATATGTTCCCTGAAAATATCAACAACATAACACCTATCATAAGAGTCCATGATGTTAATGTAGATGCCACGTTTACGATTGGCACCATCGCTGATCTGAACTGAAGCCACGAATAAGCCTTCGCGTGTTGAACTGCATGTCCACATTCGTGTGCTGCTACTGCAGCAGATGCTACACTCCTACCTCCATACACTTCCGGGCTTAAATTAACAGTTCTATCTGCCGGATTATAATGGTCTGTTAGTCTTCCTTCAACAGACACTACCTTCACATCGTAAATATTATTATCGTGAAGCATTTTTTCAGCTATTTCACGTCCAGACATACCACTACTTAACGGTGTCTCAGAATGCTCTTTAAACTTACTCTTGAAGCGCCATTGAACAATAAAACTAACAATGGCTATACCGATTAATAACAAATATTCTACTGGCATATTTTTCCTTTTAATTTACTAAATACTATCAAACTGTATACCGATATCAATATTTAAAGATAAAAATGGCTCTTTACAGATTAGTGAAGAAATATACGTCTAAAACATTAGAATAGCATTAGAAAACACGCCTTTTTCTGTCATAAATGCACTGTTTATCTGAATATACCTGATAGAATGTCAGCATGTTTATTTTTTGGAAACGATCATATTCAAAGTATATCACCTTTAGTCGCAGTCAAAAACGACAACTGGACTGAATATATAGTGCTTATTCATAAACACTTGTTAGTAAGTGTAAAAAGTATACCATTGCACAAGAAAGGCTATTTCTATAAGTTTGTAACAAATTCTATCAATATGGAAAACATACTTATGGTGTTGTTATTAATTGTGCTACTTTTCTTTTTATACCGGCTTATCAAGAATACCAATCAAATTTCGTCCGATCATACAAGCAATCAAAATCATCAAGAAAGAGATGATTTGATTATGAACATCGCAAAAGCCGAACAAAAAGCCGAAAGTTATAGACTAGAAAATGAAAGACTTTTAACTGATCTGAAATTAGAAAGAGAAAGAGCGGCAGCAGCAGAACGTACTTTAGAAAGTATGAATGCCTACCTGGAATCACAAAAAGAAAAGCTAGAAGAGCAAAAATTGGAAATTGCCGCTATAAAAGGACAGTTCAATAAAGAATTTGAATTAATTGCTAATAAAATACTGGAGGAAAAATCAGTTAAGTTTACGGAAAACAATCATAAAACCATTCATCAATTATTAGATCCGCTTAAGCAAAACATTAAAAATTTCGAAGAGAAGGTCGAAAAAACCTACAACCATGAAGCAGCAGAACGTAACGCACTCAAAGGTGTGGTGATGCAATTAATGGAACAGAGCAATCTGATAAAAGACGAAGCCATTAATCTCACCAAAGCACTTAAAGGAGATCATAAGAAACAGGGAAACTGGGGTGAAGTTATATTGGAACGTGTATTGGAACGTTCGGGTCTTACGAAAGGAAGTGAATATAGATTACAGGTAAGCCTTCAAGCAGAAGATGGTAAACGTGCACAACCTGATGTAGTAATTGATTTGCCCGAAGATAAACACCTGGTAGTGGATGCAAAGGTATCCTTAATTGCTTATGAACGTTGGGTAAATACGGATGAAGAAGCAGAAAGAGAACTATTTGCCAAACAACATATCCATTCTATTAAAACCCATGTTACCGAGCTTTCCAGAAAAAATTATCAAGACTTATATAAAATTACTTCACCTGATTTTGTGTTGCTTTTTATGCCTATTGAGTCGGCATTTAGCATGTCCGTTACCTATGAACCCGAGCTTTTCAGTGAAGCCTGGGATAAAAGAGTAGTGATTGTTAGCCCCTCTACTCTATTGGCTACGTTACGCACGATAGCTAGTATCTGGAAACAAGAAAGGCAAACCAGAAATGTGCTTGAAATTGCTAGGGAAGCGGGCTCTCTATACGATAAATTCGTCGGTTTTACAGAGGACATGGATAGAATAGATAAACAGATAACCATTTTAGCGAGAACACATGAGGATGCGCGCAAAAAACTGGAAACAGGTAAGGGAAACGTTATCTCTAAAGTAGAAAAACTAAAAAGACTAGGTGCGAAAGCAAGTAAACAAATCGATATCCACCTATTTGACGAGGAAGAACTAACTGAGGATTAATCAGTTTCACGTGAAACGAATTTTAGAAGATTGCCAATTGCGAGTCATGTGTCATCCCTAGTCTCGCAACTTATAACGCTCAACTCGCAACTAACCAAAAGCATTCCATCCCTGTGCTTGAATAGGATGAAGATTTCCACTTTTGGAAACCAAATGGCAGCCCGCGGATTCTTCCATAACATGGCCAATTACACTAATATCTACATCTCCCTTAATCTTATCATAATCAGCTTGTTTGACCGTGAACAGTAGTTCGTAATCTTCTCCACCACTGAGCGCGCAAACAGTAGGGTCCAAACCAAATTCTCTAGCCGTATCATAGGTCATTTGATCAATAGGAATCTTTTCTTCGTATAAACGACAACCCTTTGCCGATTGTTTACAGATGTGCAGTACTTCGGACGCCAAGCCATCTGATACGTCTATCATGGAAGTAGGTTTTATATTTAGATCTCTGAGTAACAGAACAATATCTTTGCGAGCATCAGGTTTTAATTGTCTCTCTACAATATAATCCTTACCCTCTAAATCAGGTTGTATATTAGGATTCTCTAAAAATATCTGTTTTTCTCTTTCCAAAAGCTGCAACCCCACATAAGCCCCTCCTAAATCTCCAGAAACACAGATTAAATCGCCTTCTTCTGCACCGCTACGGTAGGTTACGTCAGCGGGTTTGGCTATGCCAATACTGGTAACACTGATAATTAAGCCCTGTTTCGAGCTGGAAGTATCGCCACCAACTAAATCAACGTTATATTTTTTGCAAGCTAAAATCGCTCCCGCATAAATTTCCTCTATTGCTTCCAGTGGAAATTTGCTGGATAATCCTATCGAAAAGGTAATTTGTGTGGCAATACCATTCATTGCATATATATCACTTAAATTTACCTGAACAGCCTTATATCCCAGATGCTTGAGTGGAACATATCGTAGATCAAAATGAATTCCTTCCAGCAGTAAATCCGTAGAAATGAGTGTCTGAAAGTCTTTATGATCAATAACAGCCGCATCATCTCCAATACCTTTGATGGTTGAAGATTCTGTTAATTCGACCGATTTACTTATCAAATCGATTAAGCCAAACTCTCCTAAGTTATTTAAATCTGTATTTTCTTTATTATCAAACATAAACGATCATGTGGTTAAAGGCCGTATTGCTCTGATATTTCCAACATACGTTCGATAGGTTTTCGAGCGCGTTCAATTACTGACATCGGTAAATCAATCTCTGGTAGCTCATATTTCATCGCATTATAGAGTTTCTCTAAAGTGTTCAGTTTCATGTGTGGACAGTCATTACAGGCACAGGCATTATTAGGTGGTGCAGGGATAAATGTTTTACTTGGATTAGCCTTTTGCATCTGATGTATAATACCGCTCTCTGTTGCTACGATGAACGTATCAGATGGATTGTTTATCGTATACTTTAACAAACCGGTGGTAGAGCCAATATAATCTGCTTGCCGCAGTATATGTTCTTCACATTCTGGATGTGCTATAAATTTAGCCTGGGGATATTGTTCCCGAAGCCTATCAATTTTTTCCTGAGAGAATATCTCATGTACCATGCAAGCTCCATTCCATAGAACAAGATTCCTACCTGTTTTCCTTTTTACATAATCGCCTAAGTTCTTATCGGGGCCAAATATTATCTTTTGATCGGCCGGAAGACTCTCAACAATCTGTACAGCATTAGAAGAAGTACACACAATATCGCTCAAGGCTTTCAATTCTGCCGTACAATTCACATAGGTAATAACCAAATGATCTGGATATTGCTCCTTGAATTTAGCAAATAAATGAGGTGGACAGCTATCAGACAAACTACAGCCGGCTTTTAGGTCGGGTAGCAAAACCTTCTTACCGGGCGATAAGATCTTAGCCGTCTCAGCCATGAAATGCACGCCAGCAAAAACAATGATAGAAGCATCCGTTTTAGCCGCTTCTTGAGATAGGCCTAGGCTATCTCCAATGTAATCGGCTATATCCTGAATTTCGGCCTCCTGGTAATAGTGTGCTAAAATAACAGCATTTTTTTCTTTCTTAAGCTTGTTTATCTCTTCAACCAAATCCAGTGTTGGATCGATTGCCTCATCAATATATCCTTTTGCGTTCAGTTGTTCAGTATACGTTTCCATCGTTGTATAGAATCCCTTTAAATCACCTTACAAAAGTACGCAATTATTTGATATGCACTTTGGTTGGCTTTTCCACTTTTCAATAAAAAACAATAATCATTTTATATAAAATCTCTTTATAACTTATTAGGGTGTTAGTAATGTTGGGAAGTGAAACGCTGTTGGTCTTGTTTTTTTGATTAAAAGAAATTTATTAACAATTTTTTAACATATCTGTGACAGTAATACGCTGTAAATCAAAAGGTATTTTTTGATGCTATTTTTCTTTCCATACTTTTTTGTCTATTTATTTATTTAGAAATTTGGTTAATAAGTGAGGTATATATTGATCATAAATTAGGTACAAATTGTGTCATTTGATGGGAATGTGTAGTTAATGATTACTTATTCTTTTTATTCCACCGATATTTTACAAAAAAATCCACATCTTTAACAGGTTTTTCCACCGTTTTGGAGAGTATTTTACATAATAATTTTTTCAAGATCATGAATGTTGATTTCCTGGTGATCGGTTCGGGTATAGCTGGTTTAAGTTTTGCGCTGAAGGCAGCTAAACATGGTAAGGTTCTGATAGTTACAAAGTCTAACGAAGATGAATCGAATACAAAATATGCACAAGGTGGTGTTGCGGTGGTTGTGGATAAGTCTGATAGCTTTGAGAAGCATATTGCTGATACTCTGATAGCTGGCGATGGTTTGTGTGACGAAAAAGTTGTGGAAAACGTTGTGAAGGAAGGCCCGCAGCGTATTGAAGAAATTATACAATATGGAACCCATTTTGATGAAGTGGCTGAAGGAAGTTATGATTTGGCACGGGAAGGAGGGCATTCCGAACATAGGATTTTACATTATAAAGATGTAACTGGTTTTGAGATTGAAAGAGCACTACTGGAACAGGTACATGCTTCTCCGAATATAAAAATATTGACTCACTATTTTGCGGTTGATTTAATTACACAACATCATTTAGGTAAGTTTGTTAATAAGACAAGCGAAGATATTACCTGTTATGGCGTGTATGTTCTGAATACAGAGACAAACGTAGTTGAAAAGATTTTAAGTAAAGTAACCGTCATGGCTTCTGGAGGAGCCGGGCATATATATTCTTCTACAACTAATCCTGTTATCGCCACGGGGGACGGCATTGCCATGGTTTATAGAGCGAAAGGAAAAGTAAGAAATATGGAGTTTATTCAGTTCCATCCAACGTCTCTCTACAATCCGGGCGAATATCCATCATTTTTGATTTCGGAAGCGTTGCGGGGCTTTGGCGGTGTTTTAAGACGTAAGACAGGCGAGGAGTTCATGTACGAATATGATGAACGCGGATCTTTAGCGCCGAGGGATATTGTGGCAAGGGCTATTGATAATGAAATGAAAAAATCAGGTGATGATTTTGTATATTTGGATATCACGCATAGAGATAAAGGAGATTTGTTGAAGCATTTTCCTAATATTTATGCCAAATGTTTATCTGTTGGTATTGATCTGACACGCGATTTCATACCTGTTACCCCAGCTGCACACTATTTATGTGGCGGAATTATGGTAGACGACGTAGGTTTGTCTTCTATAAGACATTTATATGCTTGCGGTGAATGCTCTTCAACCGGATTACACGGAGCTAATCGATTAGCTTCTAATTCATTATTAGAGGCCCTTATATATGCACATCGAATATATGCACACGCTGTTAGTCAGGTAGATAATATAAATTTGGTGGAAGATGTTCCTGATTGGGACGATACAGATACACACCTATCTAATGAAGATATTCTAGTTACGCATAATCTCCGTGAAACACAGAAGATGATGAGCGATTACGTGGGAATTGTACGTTCTGACTTTAGGTTGGAAAGGGCTATGAGGAGACTGAAATTGTTATTTGATGAAACAGAGGAATTTTATAAGAATACCAAATTATCCGTTAAATTATGTGAGCTTAGGAATGTGATCCAGGTTTCTTACATTGTTATTAAATCAGCAATGGCAAGAAAGGAGAGTAGAGGATTACATTATACGACGGATTACCCATTTTACTCTGATAAATTGGAAGATACTATTTTTTAAAATTTGATAATGGCTTTGATAAAATCTGTATTGGATAGGTCACCTTTAATCGGTGACGATTGTTTTTTAGCGGAAAATGCAACTATAGTGGGCGATGTGACAATCGGAAATCACTGCTCTATATGGTTCAATGCTGTTATAAGGGGTGATGTCAATTACATTAAAATAGGTAACTATTCCAACATACAGGATGGAGTGGTGATCCACGGTACCTATCAGCGAAACGGGACGGACATAGGAAGTTACGTAAATGTAGGTCATAATGCTCTGGTACATGGGTGCTGTTTGAAAGATCATACATTAGTGGGAATGGGTGCTATTGTAATGGATCGGGCTGTGGTAGAGGAATACGTAATTATTGCTGCAGGAGCGGTGGTGCTCGAAGGTACGCTATGCGAAAGCGGTTATTTATATGCAGGAATACCAGCAAAAAAAATAAAACCCTTAACGGATGAGCAAAGGGTTTTATTGGATAAGCTACCGCATAACTATGTTCTCTATGCTAGTTGGTTTCAGGATCAATAGCAGCAGGTGTTGATGATTCTTCTTGCTTTATCGGTGAACTAGACGCTGTTGTTGACGGTATATCGATTATTTCTTCTTGTTCCCAATTGGGTCTTACTGTAATGGTTTTATTGTGGTACCATACCTTTTCTGGCTGGGTTCTTTTTTCTACATCTGCTGGATCCCATTGCTTGTTTCTATTGGTATCGTACACAATGCGAAGGAGGTACTTTCCTCCTGGGAATTGTTTGAATATGAGCCTTTCGGAGGAGGTAATGACCCTTGATTCATGAATGACATCTTTTTTATCATTGGTTATCTGTACCAGGTATTGATCATTGAGGGTATCAGGTACATTTACCTTTAAGATAATATCGCCAAAATTTTCTGTTTCGTCTAGAGTGAATTTCCTTTTAACTTCTTTTGATTTTTCACCAAAGTAACCTTGAAAAGCATCTTCTTTAAACGTAAGCTCATAGTTACGTTTTGCACGCCAGTTATAACGTATGAAATATCTTTTATTAGTACTGGTATCTTGTACAAGTTGGAAGTTTGTTCTGGGGATAGAATCTTCAGTCAATATGATATTTTGCTTATTTGCCGATTTTATCGGTGCGGTACTGGTAGCAATGATATGGGTGACTTTATTAACTTTTTGTCCGTTTAAATTATCCGTGATAATTAAGTCGCGATCGTATTTTTCATTTTTGCCACGTCTTATAATCGTTGAGTCCAGTACTTTATAGTTTTCTAGCACACGAATTTTTAGAGAATCAAAAGTCATGTCGGTAAGCCACATAGAAGCACTATCTTTTTTAGCACTGAAATTTATTATTTTGCCTTCATCCAGTGCAGATGGAACAAGAATGGCTATTTCTGGATTTAATAGCGGCCGGTTAAATAGGAAATTGATCGTTCCATTTTTTTCTATTTTACGATCAAGTATTCTGAAATCTTTTGGTATTGCTTTGGAAATGGCTAATTTAATTCCGGAAGTATCTTTATTCAAATGAAAAGAATCGGTAAGAAAGCCTATTTCTTCATCGGCCGAGTTAAAAATGCGGTCGTTATTTTTTTCTTTAAGAGCATAGATGCGATAGGTATCTTCTTTTAAGTTTCTTATTTGAAAGTTTCCAACGGAATCTGTTAACGTAAATATGTTCGCTTTCCGTTTTCCAAATATAGAATCTTGTCTAGTAGGGATAAGCATAACAGTAGTTTCTTTCTCTTTATCCAGCGTAAGGGCATTGGTTACATTTCCGGAAACATTCAGCGAATCTATCTGATCGCCTGTTGCGAAAACATAGCTATAATTTAAGAGCGGGTTTCCTTCATTGTAGTCCCCGATAGCTTTACCGAAATTAATGGTATATGTAGTTTTTTCCTCTAGGGAATCCGGTATGGTAATAACCAATGATTTTTTTCTAACTTTATAAAGAGGTTGTCTATCCATATCCGGAGTGACACTTATTTCTTTGAATTCGTTCTGCAGTTTGATGAACTCATCAAACTCTATGACGACTTCCTTTTCTTTAAAGTTACGGGTTAAGTTAACGGGCGTTTCCTTTACTATTTTTGGTGGTATACTATCTTTTGGACCTCCCATAGGCTGCTGTATACTCGCACAGTGCGTATTAAAAAAAATCAAGCCGATAAAAAGTATGAAAAAAAGGTGTTTTAAATTTAAGCCAGTTTTTAGCTTATTTAAGATACTTTTATGTTTTTTGGATAAATGCATTAAAAAATATAAAATAGTGGCTTAAAACTTATTATTTTTTGTTGTTTATTTTTTATTTAAAACACTGATTATCAGTGTTTTAAATAAATTATGACATATGAACCATCAAAACACTTATATCGGCGGGTGAAACGCCGGATATTCTGGATGCCTGGCCTAAGGTCCGCGGTTTAACTCTTATTAACTTTTCTCTGGCCTCTTTTGACAGTGATATTAATTTATGATAATCGAAATCTGGATTGATTTCCTTATCTTCCATCTTTTTCATCTTATTTACAATTTCTATTTCTTTCTCAAAATAGCTATCATACTTGACCTTTATTTCTGCCTGTTCAATAACTTCCTCGGAGTATTGTGTTAATATCGTGGCCAACTGTGGATCTGCGAGTGCTAGATCTTTTATACTCACCTGTGGTCGGCTTAGTATATTAAACATTTTAATATTTTGTGATAGCGGACTGGAATTTAACGTTTCCAGAATAGGATTCATTTTAGTTGCTTCAATGGATGTTTTACGGAAATGATTAACGATATCGTCTGACTGTTGGATTTTTTTAGTTACTTTTTCCAAATCTTCATCTGATGCTAAACCTAAATCATGTGCAATGGGAGTTAAACGGACGTCGGCGTTATCCTGTCTTAATAATAAACGATGTTCTGCCCTAGAAGTAAACATGCGGTAGGGTTCTTCTGTACCTTTCGTAACAAGGTCGTCAATCAATACGCCGATATAGGATTCAGATCTCTTCAAAACCAACTCGTGCAGATCATTGATTCTTTGATGTGCATTGATACCGGCAATGAGCCCTTGACTGGCTGCCTCTTCGTATCCTGTGGTTCCGTTAATCTGTCCAGCAAAGAATAAATTTCTCACCAGTTTAGTTTCTAAGGTTAAATCCAATTGTACTGGTGGAAAGTAGTCGTATTCGATGGCATAACCTGGCCGAAACATTTTGACTTTTTCAAACCCCGGTATTTTGGTCAACGCTTTGTATTGAACGTCTTCTGGTAGAGAAGTAGAAAAGCCATTTACGTAGATTTCATGGGTTCTCCAACCCTCTGGTTCCACAAAAATCTGATGGCGGTCACGTTCAGCAAATCTATTTATTTTATCTTCTATAGAAGGGCAATATCGTGGTCCTAATCCTTTGATGCGCCCGGTAAACATGGGTGATTTCTCAAAACCTTCTTTCAGTGTTTCATGAACGGTTTCATTGGTATAGGTAATCCAACAACAGCGCTGCTCTGTGGGTAATGCTACCTCTTTAAACGAAAATCTACCTCTTTTTTCATCTCCCCACTGCTCTTCCATTTTGCTGTAGTCGAGTGTTCTGCCATCTACTCGAGGTGGGGTACCTGTTTTCATTCTGCCGGATTCAAAGCCAAGGCTTATGAGTTGTTCTGTTAAGCCAGTGGCGGCTTTTTCTCCAGTTCTCCCCCCTCCTATTTTCTTTTCGCCAATGTGAATAACACCATTTAAAAAGGTACCGTTTGTCAAGACAACTGCGTCGGATTCGATATGTATTCCTAAGGATGTTACGACACCGACGGCACTTCCGTTTTTAACTAAGACCTCTTTAACTGTATCTTGCCAAAAATCAACATTGGGTAAACTTTCTAATTGAATACGCCATTCTTCAGCAAAGCGCATACGATCATTTTGCGTCCGCGGGCTCCACATCGCGGGTCCTTTTGATAAGTTAAGCATTCGGAATTGAATGGTTGTTTTATCAGCAATAATTCCGGAGTAACCACCTAAAGCATCAATTTCTCGAACGATTTGGCCTTTTGCAACGCCTCCCATTGCAGGATTACAACTCATCTGTGCAATAGTGCCCATATTCATGGTGATGAGTAAAACTTTAGACCCTAAATTGGCAGCGGCGGCAGCAGCTTCACAGCCAGCGTGACCAGCACCTACTACAATAACATTATATCTTTGAAACATATATTTGGGTGTTCCACGTGAAACCTTATTAAGTTTCACGTGGAACGTTATATTAAATCTGCTAATTCCAACCAACGATTGCTCTTCGTATCTAGTTGATTGTTTAATTTTTTTATATCTTCCGAAATTTCTGTTAAAACGGTATGATCAGTTGTTTTGTTCAGTTCATACGTTTTAGTTTTTATTCTTTCTTCTATTTCTTTTATTTCTTGTTCCAGAAACTCGTATTCTTTTTTTTCTTTAAAGCTAATTTTCTTTTTATTGTTATTGGAAACTTCTTGTTCCTTTATCACAGGTTGAGTACTTGTTTTTACAGTTGTTTTCTTTGTTTCCTGTTCCAGCCGGTAGTCAGTATAGTTACCATTGTAGATAGTTGTATGAGACCCTTTTTCGAAAATAAAGAGCTGATCAGTTAATTTGTCTAATAAAAAACGATCATGCGAGACAAGAATAAGAACCCCTCTGAAATTGTCTAAAAAGTTTTCCAAGACATTTAAAGTATCTATGTCAAGATCATTGGTTGGTTCATCGAGAATTAAAAAGTTTGGATTTTGAATCAGAATACGCATCAAATGGAGTCTTTTCTTCTCTCCGCCACTTAATTTCTCAATAAATCCGAATTGTTTTTCTGGTGGGAACAGAAAATGTGTCAATAGTTGTGATGCAGAAATAGTTTCTCCATTTTCCATTGTTATGTATTCAGCAACATCTTTAACAATATCGATCACACGTTGACCCGCTTGAAATTCTAAACCACCCTGTTTGTAGTAACCATATTTTGTCGTTTCGCCAGCTACCACTGTTCCGCTATCAGGAGATATCTGTTGGGTAATAATATTCAAAAAAGTTGATTTTCCACTTCCATTCTTTCCTGCTAATCCAATTCTATCTCCTTTTTTAAAAATGTAGGAAAAATCATCTATAATACGTGATGCTCCAAATGATTTACTGACGTTATGGAGTTCCAGTATTTTATTACCTTGTCTACTTAATTTAACACTAATGTCGAGCTTGCCGTTATTTTGTGCAGTTTTTGTTTTTTCTTCTAAGTCATAGAAAGAATCAATGCGAGCCTTTGATTTTGTTCCACGCGCCTGCGGTTGCCTCCGCATCCATTCCAATTCTTTGCGAAGGAGATTTTTATTTTTTTCTAGAGTGGAAGCGTCGGATAATTCCCGTTCAGCTTTCTTTTCAAGAAAATAGCCGTAATTGCCTTTATAGGGATAAAGAAATCCACGGTGAAGTTCTTTGATTTCTGTGCATACATTATCTAAGAAATACCGATCGTGTGTTACAAATAAAATAGTTTTTTGACTACTGATAAGAATCTTTTCCAGCCATTCTATTGTTTCGATATCAAGATGGTTGGTAGGTTCATCCAATATATATACATCTGGATCATCTATCAATAGTTTAGCTAAAGCAAGTCTCTTTTTTTGTCCGCCAGATAAACTTTGTATCTTTTGCTTTAAATCGGTTATTCCGAAACGATTTAAAATTGTTTTAATATTCTGTTCAAAATTCCAGGCATCTTTGATGGTCATCTGTTCTATCAGAATTTCCAATTTTTTTGTATCAAGATCCTGTTTATTTATTTCAGTTTCATAATCTTTGATTAATTGCTGTACGTCGTTATCTATATTGTATATGAAATCTTCTACAACGGACAAATGGCTGTAGTCTGGATCCTGTTCTAGATAGCCTATTTTAATATCTTTTTCCGTGACAACCTTACCTTCTTGGGCAATCATTTTTCCAGCTATAATCTTTAAAAGGGTAGATTTACCTGTACCATTGATACCAACGAGCGCAACTCTGTCCCCCCTTTGCAAACCAAAGGTCAAATTCTTTAAAAGCCACTTATCACTAAAAGAATGACCTATATTTTCTGTCGATATAATACTCACGCTGCTATTATTGTTTCTTTGATGAACGGTTTACTTAAATGTCAGATAACAGCAAGTTTCTATTGAATAAATGACATGTTGGCTAACAATTTTCTTTTGATATTTATTATAAATATTTGATAATCAGTAGCGTATAAATTTATATACGAATAGCAAATAAACGCTACCCAATTTTTATGGAGCAAACGGTTGCTATTCATTGCAAACTTAGATAAAAAGCCATTCATATACAACATAGGGAAAAAAGACACGCCGATCCCTCCAAAGGAAGTATTGCTAGTTTAATTTGTGCTCAGGAATTAAATTAAACCTCGGTATCACCACATCGAAGAGCGCACCATCCAACTCTCTTAACATCTGATAAGTTCCCTGCATGCTCCCCATATCACTTTTTAAATTACATCCTGAAACGTATTCATAGCGCTCTCCGGGAACAATGATAGGTTGCTGTCCAATAACACCTTCTCCTTCTACTTCACGGTGTGTACCATTCGAATCAAAGATATACCAATGCCTTCTTAATAGTTGTACGCTGTATTCTCCTATATTTTCAATAGTGATCCTATAGGCAAACATAAAATGTTCGCTTTCAGGATTTGAATACTCAGGTTGGTATATTGCTTCTACCGAAACCTTTACGCCTTCAGTAATTTCAGTTACCATGCATCATTATTTTAAGGCAAGATAGAAAATGGAGAAACAAAACAAAAATGATTTGCCACCAAATTTTAAATTCTTTTATTGATTCACAAACATCTCTTGAAAATTAAAGGCTATTTCATCCAATACCTCGTTAATTTCATTTACCTGATCTAAACTAACTAACTTCATCCGGTATGTTTTAAAATCGGGAATTCCTTTAAAGTAATTAGCATAATGTCTTCTCATCTCAAATATTCCCGTCTTTTCTCCTTTCCATTCTATCGATTTCTGAAAATGCGTACGACAAACGTCTACTCTTTCCTGTATGGTTGGGCCGTTTAAATGTTCGCCGGTACGGAAGAAATGTTTGATTTCCCTGAAAATCCAGGGATAACCAATTGAAGCTCTGCCAATCATAATACCATCTACTTCATATTCCATCCGCCAGGCAGCTGCTTTTTCTACACTATCCACATCTCCATTGCCAAAGATAGGTATTTGGATACGAGGATTTTTTTTGACCTGTTTTATTAAGCTCCAATCAGCCTGGCCTTTATACATTTGTGAGCGGGTACGACCATGAATACTCAGTGCCTGAATGCCTATATCTTGTAGCCTTTCCGCCACCTCGTATACGTTTTTAGTATGGTCGTCCCATCCCAACCTTGTTTTTACGGTGACGGGTAAATGGGTAGATTCTACAACCGCTTTGGTCATAGCAACCATCTTGCCTATATCTTGTAACAAGCTTGCGCCTGCCCCTCGGCAGGCTACATTTTTGACAGGACAGCCATAATTGATATCTATCAGGTTTGGTTTTGCTAAAGTGGCAATCTCTGTTGCCTCTTGCATACTTTTTATATCACTGCCAAAAATCTGTATACCTATAGGTCGCTCGTACTCGAAGATATCCAACTTTTGTTTGCTCTTCGCAGCGTGCCGAATAAGACCTTCGGAAGATATAAATTCGGTATACATCATGTCTACCCCATTTTTTTTGCACACATATCTAAAGGGAGGATCGCTTACATCTTCCATTGGAGCCAGTAACAGTGGAAATTCTCCTAAATCAATATTATTTCCTATCTTAACAGACATTGCCTATATTCAACCCAAAATTATTTAAATAATCCGCAAAAGTACAAAAAATTGAATGCATACCCCCACAATCGGCCTGATAATCATCCTAGTATATCGTTTCTTTACTTATTGATTACGGTATTCGTATCGGCTATTGTTTTCAGTTTGATTGGTTTATTGGTAGGAATAGGCCTCTATGGCTCTGAAATATTGAGTATGGTCGCTAATGGTTTTTCCCACCTGAATGAGAAAGAACTTAATTTTATCAGTTTATCACAGATTTTTTCAGCTACTGGAACTTTTGTGTTTCCAGCCCTATTGTTAAATAGAATCGAACGGAATAAAGAACCCTATTTTAATTTATCTTTCAGTAGCAAAAAGAGCGCGTATCTTTTTGTAGTGGGAATCATCTTGGCCTATGCTCCCTTTTTCGAACTGACTATCTTGATCAACGAGCATATGAAATTGCCCGAATTTATGAGCGGAATTGAAAAATGGATGCGGATAAAGGAAGATGAAACGGGGTTATTGACCAACGCATTGTTATCGCGATCATCTATTGGAGCTTTTCTAACCAACGTGTTTATGATCGGCATTTTAGCAGCTGTTGGGGAGGAATTTTTGTTTAGGGGATGTTTGCAGAATATTTTAGTGAAATGGATAGGGAATCCACAGGTGGCCATATGGGTAACGGCAATTATATTTAGCGCCATTCATTTACAGTTTTATGGTTTTTTACCAAGGATGCTTATCGGCGCATTATGTGGTTATTTATATTTTTTTGGTAAGAGCATCTGGCTACCTATACTCGCTCATTTTGTAAATAATGTGTCGGCTATCATTATCGCCTTTTATCTTACGAGAACGGGGAAACCATTGGACTATTATGAGACAACTATGGATCAATGGCCTCTAGCACTGATGAGTTTTATAGTAGGAACGATTCTTTTATATGCCTATAGAAAACATACGTTAAATAAATAGAATTAATTTATTATAGAATATTTTTGGATGAAAACGCGCGCAATTACGGGATTCTTTTTTGTACTGGTTATGTTGGCTTCAGTGTTGCTTGGAGCATATACATTTAGTGTTTTTTTTTTACTGCTCGCTTTATTCAGTCTAGCCGAATTTTATCGATTGATTGATGGGAAAAATATTCAATCTGATAAAATGGCGGGAACGTTATTAGGTGCATCGGTTTTTGGTATTTTTGTCTTGAATTCCCTAGAATTTATTTCAATTATTTACATACTATTTGCGGTTCCATTTATTGCGCTTGTTTATATAAGAGAACTGTTTAGGAAAGCGGAAAACCCCTTTTCCAATATTGGCTTCACGTTTTTTGGTATTATATATACGATTATTCCTTTTTTGTTCTTTTTTAATTTGGGATTTATAGAGGGGAAATATGCGTATACGTACCCTTTGGGATTTTTACTTTTACTGTGGACAAATGACACCGGTGCTTATCTGGTGGGGGTTAAATTTGGAAAGCATAAATTATTTGAAAGACATTCACCTAAGAAGACATGGGAAGGGTTTTTTGGTGGATTGATGCTGTGTATAATTGTTGGAGCGATTATAAGTAGTTACTTTACTTCGTTGGAAATGTGGAAATGGATCGTTGTAGGAATTATAATTGCGGTATTTGGTACTTTGGGCGACCTGACAGAGTCTATGTTAAAAAGGAGCTTCCATGTGAAAGATTCCGGATCGCTTTTACCCGGGCATGGCGGGTTATTGGATAGATTTGACGGGCTGTTAGTCGCAGCACCTCTGGTATATCTCTTTATAAGAATGACAACAGTGTAAATAAAGAACGGATACCTTCATTTTTATCCGTTCTTTATTTTTATTAATTGGTATATCGTTTCAGATAAACGAGTAAATCGTCCTGACTTAATTGTTGCTGTTCTCCCGATTTCATGTTTTTTAAAGTTAATAAGCCAGTAGATCGTTCTTCCTCTCCTATTAAAATAACGAAAGGAATTTTTTTGTTATCTGCATAACCCAATTGTTTTTTCAATTTGCTGGTGGAAGGATAGAATTCTACAGCAATGTTCAGTTCTCTTATTTTCTGCAGAAGACTTAAAGCATAGTCTTCTCCGGAAGAGTCAAAATTTGTCAAAAGTACTTGGGTACCTATTTCCGTGTTTTCCGGAAATAAATGAAGCTCCAATAAAACATCATAAATACGATCGGCACCGAATGAAATTCCTACTCCTGTTAAACCCTTTAAACCAAACATTCCGGTGAGGTCGTCATAGCGACCACCACCACCAATACTACCTATTGCCACCTCATTGGTTTTTACTTCAAAAATACTGCCGGTATAGTAGTTTAGGCCCCGCGCTAGAGTGATATCTACTTCAATCCTATCAGCAGTAGTGGGGTGTATTTTATGAACATAAGTAAGAACTTGTTCTATCTCCTTTATCCCTATCGGTCCGGATGTGGAGTCTTTTAACACCTCTTTGAGTGTCAAAATCTTTTCCTGATTGCTTCCGGTTAGGTTGATGATCGGTTCTAATTTGGTGAGATCTTCTTCGGAAAAGCCTTTTGCAATTAGTTCTGCGGTGACACCGCTGAAGCCTATTTTATCCAGTTTATCGATGGCCACAGTCATATCTACCAACAACTGTGGCTTACCTATGATTTCGGCAATTCCCGCTAGGAGTTTTCGGTTGTTTAGCTTTATGGTAAAATCTTTTAACCCTAATTGTAAAAGGGCATCATCGTAGATAATAGCGAATTCGGCTTCATTGATGAGGCTCTCAGAGCCTACCACATCCGCATCACATTGATAAAACTCTCGGTATCGTCCTCTTTGGGGACGATCGGCGCGCCAAACCGGTTGTATCTGAAAACGCTTAAATGGTAACGTAATTTCATGCTGATGCATGACAACATATCGTGCAAAAGGTACAGTAAGATCGTATCGTAGTGCTTTTTCCGCTATTAATGTTGTAAGGGAATTAGCAGTAGAGGCGGCGAATTTTTCAGGACTTATTTTGGAAGTAAAGTCTCCCGAATTAAGAATTTTGAATATAAGTTTATCCCCTTCTTCGCCATATTTTCCAGTTAATGTCTGGAGATTTTCAAATGAAGGGGTTTGGATCTCCTGATAACCATATTTTCTAAAAACGTTTTTGATGGTATCAAATATATAATTACGTCTCTCCATTTCTGTGGGAGAAAAATCACGCGTGCCTTTTGCTAGTGATGGTTTTATCTGTGCCATGGCGCAAACTTAGATAAAATGTGAAACTTTTTGAAGTAATGGTTTGTTTTCAGAAGAAATTCATCCTACTTTTAGCAACATCAAATATTCTTCATATAAAATGTTTATGCTGTCTTAAACACAATCGAGTGAAGCGAGCTCATTGGTACCGCTGAAAACAAACAAAATATGAACAATATTCCATATGGCAAAAAAGCAAAGCATTCATGAATGCCCTTGAAGAACAAATGATTAACGAATAATTTATACAGATGAAACAATCACTCGCGTTATGCGCATTATTATTTTTCTTTGCTCTAGGAGTAAAGGCACAACAGGATAAAAGTAAGAGGCCCAGTCCGCCCGACAGCACCACAGTAACCACTTCATCAGGCGCTACGATAACCATCAATTACAGTAAACCGTCTATTAATGGGCGTGCACTTGGTCAGGATATCGCGCCCGTGGGAGAAGTATGGAGAACAGGAGCAAATGAAGCAACCACCTTTGAAGTGAACAAAGATGTAACAATAGAAGGGAAAGCGTTGCCTGCAGGTAAATATAGCTTACACAGTATACCTGGAGAAACCCAATCAACCATCATTTTTAATAAAGTGTGGAAAAAATGGGGACTGGACTATGATGAAAAGGAAGATATATTACGTGTAGATGTTCCCACTGGAGGGAGTAACGATTATTTTGAGCAGTTTACCATCACTGCTGATAAAAATGGATTAGTTGAACTATTATGGGGGAACTATAAAACGTTTTTTACTGTAAAATAGAAATTGTTCTCTGTTAAGGAAGGTGTCTAAAAAGCCCATTGCCGTCATATCGAGTGTAGCGTAGCGAAATCGAGATATCTGTTAATGAATCAATTGTAAATTAAAGATTTAACTTCGTTGAGCCTTCGGATTCTCTGCTCCATTTCATTACGGTCGAAATGACAACTTTTTAGGCACCTTCTTCGTTTTAAAGGGTTTGATACCTGCCTATCTTAATTATCTTGGAGACCCATTCACGAGAAGATATTCGTTCTTCCAATCAATCGTAAAAGTTGGGAGGGCGTGGAAACGCTATTTCTTTTTAGGGTAAATTGGTAAAGTTGTTTATGATAAAGGAAGGTTGAATTTATTAATGATATATTAGTCCAACAGCTCATTCCCTTCCGTCGCTGCCGCGAGAAGGCCTCCCTTTTTTATTCGTTTATTATTTATTTTTAAAGGCACTCATGCTGCTTCGCGGTTTCCGCAAAAAAAGGGAGCAAAAAAGCTCCCGCTGTAGAGAGTCGCTATAATGGTAGTGCATCCCAGTGCTAACCGCAACTCTCTAAGGCGGATTTTATGTAGAACGGAGAGCTGAGCAAGCACAGACGTTCCGAAGGACGAAAATGGCATAGGCTTGTGGAGGCAGCAATCGGCAGGCAACATGCCATAGCCTATTTTTGAGCGAAGCTTTACCAAATAAGAGTAAAAGATGAACGAAGCGTGTCTTTGAGGGAAGGAGTGGCTCCTTTTACGATCGGTCATGTTGGCCACGTATTGCAACTGAGCAAGCCAGCCGAAGCACCTTGCCACTTGGGTGCGTTCCAAGTGGAAAAAGTTTTGCGCGCTTAGCGCATAAAATAAACCTTCCTTTTATTTTATGGACGCCCCGACATTTATTATTGATCCTGTTCTTCTGGTTCTTTTTAAAGCTGTGCCTTGAATTGTAGCATGTATGGCTATTTTTCAATTTAATAGCGTTATGTGTTATAAATTTTGAATAATGGAAGTGAGCGATTTATTTTTTAGTATAATTATAGCAGATTACCCTTTTATAAATGATACATATTGACTGACAGATAAAATAAAAGATATTTTTTTGTTGAAAAGAAAAAAAACTCTGTATTTTTGAAAAAATTTTTAAAATCTAGGCGAACGATTAAAAATTATATATTTGGAATGAAGATATTATGGGTTTGGATATTAATTTTTAAAAAAAGAAGAAGCTCCTTTGGGAGAGGAGCTTCAACGCTAACCAATTATAAACCTATATTAAACTGAGGGGCGATATCATAACAAAAGGTACATTTTTTGGATTACTGTTTCAAAAACTTTTTCCCTTTTGTTTGATACAAACATAATAAAACTTCGTAATACTTGCTAAATTTTTAATAAAAAATTTCATTTTTAGTAAATTTTCAAAAAACATCGATAATAATTTATAAATATCAAAAAATCATGGAAAAAAAGTCTCAATTTTTAGAACTTGATAACCTGGATACGCAAATTTTGTCCATTTTAATGAACGATGCTTCTGTTCCGTACACTGAAATTGCAAAAAAACTGGTAGTTTCCGGAGGAACTATACATGTTAGGATGAAAAAAATGGAAGAACTGGGGATTATTAGAGGTTCTAATCTAATTATCAATCCACAATCTATAGGATTTGATATATGTGCCTTCTTAGGTATATATTTAGAGAAGGGATCTCAGTATAAAACAGCGGTGGAGCAACTAAAACAGGTTAAAGAAGTAGTAGAATTGCATTATTGTACTGGCCAATATAGCATGTTTGCAAAAATTATATGCAGGGATACGAATCATTTACGTCATGTTTTGAATGAAGATATACAAGCAATCAAAGGAATTGCCAGAACGGAGACAATAATTTCGTTAGAAGAGAGTATAAAGAGACAAATTTCTCTAGCATAATGGAAATTTCATATATAAAACTGATAAAATGAGATTTTTTTCCGTTTTTTTGGTTTTTGATAAAGCCAGATATTTTTGATTCTTTCATCTGATTGCTGAATAATTTTTGAAATAAGTGCCACAAAAGAGGAACAGAGATAAATAAGAAGAATTAATTGGGGAGAGAATAAATTATATAGATTAATAATAAAAAATCAGTGCACTATCTGCAATGGAATATCTGTTGAATTTTTAAATAAAAGCGAGCAGTTTTTGTGCAATAAACCGCAGCACCGGTTTACTTCCATTGATACTAGATTTGAATTAAGGGGCCTCTGTAGAAGGGAAAACAATAAAGAAGGTGTCTAAAAAGTCGTCATTTCGACCGTAATGAAATGGAGCGGAGAAATCTTTAATTTGCAATTGATTCATTAACAGATATCTCGATTTCGCTACGCTACACTCGATATGACGGCAA